>Ga0209092_10000422_pt1 | contig 41027 bp, 29 predicted proteins | sample FraStrMetagenome_FD_187446 | JGI IMG/M metagenome (GOLD analysis project Ga0209092, IMG submission 187446) | Marine eukaryotic phytoplankton communities from Arctic Ocean - Fram Strait ARC3M Metagenome (SPAdes) (version 2) | ecosystem: Environmental > Aquatic > Marine > Oceanic | place: Fram...
CTTTAACCTTTACTAAAATTATTATTATTATTATTATTATTATTATCCTGAAACAGGTACAAAACTACTCTCCAAATATTGAAGGCCTCCTAAAATGAGGGAAGACAACGAGGAACAAAATGAATGGAACAACAGAATTCTTAGTATAGTCTGCGATTCTATTAATTCAGCTCTACAAAGAATCTGTGGAGGGTCTTATCAAACTAAATCAGTAAACCATAGCGACAAAAATGAGTGGAGAGCTTTCCTGAAGAATCTTGCTAATTGTAGCGTTTCACTTCCCAATCGTAACGTATGCTTACCATTTCATTCATCAGGGAATGCAGATGGAAAGCCACATGATATTGAAGCCAGAGTGGCTCTGAAACTTTTCCATCATCTTAACTATAAGAAACGTCGTAGAAATGAAAAAGAGAAAAACATTACAACTAAACTCGACATCATATCCGATATGGATATTACTCGTTCAATAGATTCCCCAAAGCAATTAGCGCAATTATTATGTCTTCATATGGAAGAGGACATATGTAGTAGAACCATAACAATCCCTTCGAAACAAGGAGATTGTAACGAAAAGACGAGTACAATTTGTTCTGATGTTCGTACTGATCGGGCTGGACTTATTTGTATTGTAACAAAGTGGAGAGCAGTTCAATTAAGGAATTCAGGAAAATTACCTTGTCCTTCATGTATTAAGTGGTGCAAAGGTACGATCTTGGAATTGATTAGATTTTGTGCAATATCTCTCAAATTTAACTTGTAAATAATTATTTCTCTATAAATTGCAAAAATAGGTGAAAAAGGATTGTGGTGGCATCAGCAAATGGTGAGAAGCATGTAGGCGTAAAAAATTCTTTAAGAATTTTGATATAACATTTTAATAGGCTGACTCTCCTTTTGGATGTGTAAATATTGATAGGACCATGGAAATACTCATGCAGTTGCTTCATCTATGGCCGCATCACAACTTGACAATTTAGCAGTCATTCTTTATGAAGCTGATAAAAACTTTCGGTTTCCATCGCAATCTAAGACGACTTCCTTTTCTTTACAAGGTAGAACAAAGTTGATAGACAGTATAGATGAATTTGATTTAATTAAAAATGGATTCTCAACCGAATTTAAGAGAGCTGTGACAGTAAGTTAGGATAACGGCAATTTTATCCAAGCTTCGATTTTGGACAGAATTGAATAATTCATATTTTCTGCATATGATGTGAACAGAATGGATTTTCCCCATTCACACTGGATAAAAATGGGGCCGCGCCTCTACATTGGGCCGCAGGATCAGGTCATTCAGACCTTGTTCAATTTTTGATTGAGGAATGTGATACTCCAGCAGATATGCCTCAAAAAGGTAAACGTTCATTTTCCGGAAGAACTCCTTTGCAATGGTCTGCTAGAAATGGTCACATAAATGTGACAAAGTATCTGGTTGAGAAACAGAAAGTTGATATAGATGCCACAACAATTGATGGAACAACAGCTTTTTGTTGGGCTTGTTGGCAAGGGCATTTAGATATTATGCGGTACGTCATGGTTAGTGCATTATTAAGAACAAAGACATCTTCCATACTATGATACCTCACCAAGCATTTCTTTTTGCCCCAAAGATTTCTTTTCTCACAAGGATGTAATATTCACAAAAAGAACAGCTTTGGATGCAATGCCGTTCTGTGGTGTGCACAAGGTAGTGGTTCCCTCGAAGCAATCCAATTTCTTCAATCTATAAAGGGTGATTTTACAACAATAAACAGCAATGGTCACGGAGTGGCTCATAAAGCAGCTCAACGTGGTAATTCGATTTTTTTTCAGACTATCAATGAAATCATATCATCGAAAACTGCATTACATCTCTTTGCCCCCGATTCTGAGGGTTGTTGCCCATCTGATCTAGCTGGAATGGAGGGTCATGAAGATTTAGCAGTGAGTCTATCAAAAACTGAAATTTCCATAGCTCTTGAGTTTCATAAAATGATAAATAATTCAACTAGACAAGATAACGAAAAAAGATCAGTAAAAACATCTTCTACAGACGATTGTCAAGATTATCCAAAATGGCTAAAATTAGGAATTAAAAATATAAAGGAAGCCCAAACGTTGTCTTTACGACAGATTGAATCTGTGTGGGAATCGCAAGGGGGTGCAAGGCGAATGTCATGGTTCATTAATGATTATATGGACGAAAAGAAGCTTAGATGACTGCCGTTTCTTTGATAGTCATCTGTAAATAGATCTTTTCGAAAATTGTAGTAAAGATGAAATATGTTCGTTATTTTAGATTAAAAAGTTTGCAATAAATTTATTTCTTATTCTACGTTTTAGATCACTAAGTGAGGAATATGCAAGGTCGTGAGAGAATGAAATCTTAATTACTCAAGCTTCTAAAAGCACGAAGACGTCGTATTGTATGCGATCGTCTCTCTATCATTCACAATAGCAAGTAATGTTTCATATTTTTCGTTTGTTTGATGAGTTAAGATTCTCATACTTGAATTCACCTAATAATTTATTAAATGCTTTTCCTATCATAACGGATTCGATTCGTTGCAAAGAAATCTTTTGTTAACAGCAGAAGAAATTAATAAAGAGGGTTGAATGAAAACTTTCTCATTTCTAATCTACTAACTATCCATGACTTGGAAATCAATAAAAAGTAATTTCACTTATGTAGTACATACAGTATTGTTCAAGGCCTCAATATGTATTCTACATTTGAGATGTACGATTGTTCAAAACATGGCGCGGGAAATCAAATGATTTTTCCCACCACCTGCGAAAGAATAATGAAGAAACAAAAAATAATCATTAGGTATATAACTTTATGTCTGATTTGATCAGCAAAATAAGGAGCGTATATCAGAGATCGCTGGCAAAAAGCTAAGGCTAAATCTACCATAGATTGATGCCAAGAAGTGAAAAAGAATAAAAAAATCTAAAAAATGGCAACTATCGAGACATCATCTCGTGCACTCAGTGCCCCAAAAGCAAAAAAATCTCCTTCTCCATTCGTTTCCATCTATAAGCATCTCAATAATATGGGAGCGTCTCTGAGATGTCCGCTGTGTTTGTATACTTTACGTGATACGCCTGTCTTGCTTCCTTGTATACATGCTTTTTGCCATGAATGTATCACATCACACTTCAACTGCAAATCCAAGAACAATCAATACTGTCCTGTGTGTAAATCTCCAGCAACTAGACGATCTATTCGCCCTTCCCCACATCTGAAAGATTTGGTAAAGGGCTACAAATCGACCTTACGAAGTTTTGGTCTTGTTCCAGTGGTATATGACGAGACTGCCAATATTAGCATGACCCAGATACCAACAACTGAGGCTACAAGCATAGAGATGAAAGAACATTTACAAGTTAGTCGAGCTTGGATGAAAGAACTAAAAAACAGTGACTATTCGCAGGATAAGGAAATGGATTGGGTAAGAGAACATCAAAAGAAAGTAGTAGAAGTAGATGAAAATGCAGTACAAAAAATAGACCGCGTTTACGAAACTAAGAAAGATTCACCGAAAAGAAAATTAGACAAGGATGTTGATTCAGAAGAAAAGAAACATCATTCTGGAAAACGTGTAAAACTTGTTGGATTCCAACTCAACAGAAAAGAATTACCTAAGGTATCCCCCCATAGGAATGAGATTGCACATGTCAATACAAGTGCGACAAAAATTTATGTTCGTCATGGTCCTCACAAAGATTTTATCACTACAACTGTGTCTTCCGTTGTGACACCAAAGAACAGCCATGGTGAAACTGAAAAAGACGAAAAGAAAACAAGAGAATTGATCTTATCTAATCAATCTCTACACAACTGTGACATTTCACAAATGGACGAAAGCAATTGTGGAAAAGAGACCGACATTGAGAAAGATGATAATAAGAAGACTTTACAATCTCGATGTGTTAGTACCCAGAATACGACTTTACTCTCAACACCAAAAGCAAACTATGACATAAAGCCTCCACCCAAAAATGAAGAAAATGGAGCCCAAAAAAAGCTTGAATCAAGTGCTTTAAAACCAAGAGTACCGAAAGCATACCTAGCTGGGACAATTGTTTCAATACTCCCACGAACTTGGTCAGGATCAAATAAACCCGGAGGAGTTGCACGAATCACTCATGCATTTCCTGATGACAACTGTTATCATGTAACATATGTGCTTGGGGGGAGAGAAAAGTTTGTAAGTGGTGAATTTGTATCGGAGTTGGATGGTCAGGACGACTATGTTAGTCCTACGAAAGGAAAATCAAAGAAACAGGAGAAAGTATCAAGTGTTTTAGGAAAGCGAAGAAGAAAGACTGCAGTCAAAATAAAGATAGACGGCAAAGAAAATGCAACGAGTCTTGCCAAAAAAGAGAAATCAAAAATAAAGAAAAAAGGTTCCATCAACAAAGTATCGACAATTAATGAGACACCTAAAGAGACACCTCAACTCCACTTAAATAAAGCAAAAATTTTCTCAGAGGAGGCACGTGTGAATACTGAAGAGATGTACGCAGAAAAAATAACAAACGCTATGAAGGTATGTTTCTATCTATTATACATTTCGCTCTGAATGTTAGCGTTGATTCTCATATTTCTCTTTCTCTTGTGACAGTACGGAGTTGTAAATATACTGATGTCAAGCGTGAATGATTACGTGCTTAGTCTAGTTGATGTGCTTGTAATGGAAATGAAGAAACAAGAAGGTAAGCAGAGAAATATGTATCTATTGCTATATGTATCATAATGTTGTGGGAAAGTTTTGCTAATCTATTTGTTATTATTCTTTCTAAGTTACCGTTAAGATTCTTAAGGACATTACTTCGAAGAAAAAGCCAACTCTATGCATTACTTCAACCTCATTTCAAAACCCAACCAAATCTGCCACGCGAACTTTGAAAACAATGCGATGTGTCCTATCAAGTACTCCTATTCTTAATTCGAAATGGCTGTCTTTTTCTCTTGAAAAAAAAACACTCGTTTGTCCATCAGACGATATGTATATTAGAACCTTGCCTACCAAGGGCGAAGTGGTAGATGCGGATTCAGGACTTTGGAATTATGTTCTGCACATGAATCTATTATTTTCTAAAATTCAGGTGACACTTTGTGGTGCGTGGACAAGTGGGGCTAAGAAATCAGATGTTTTAACATTACTGAGAGAAGGTGGCGCAATCATCCATTCAAACATGAAATCCATTGGCATCGACCAACCAATTGTTTTGCTCTGTGACGACTCTGATAACTCCATCACTCCAACTATTTTGAAGCAAACAGAAAAAAAATTGAAGGAACATAAGAATATGGAAATTTCAGTTGTTGGGGGGAGTTGGTTATTTGATTGTATAAGTTGTGGCAGAGTTTTGGATGGAAAAGATTACCCTCCAAAAGGAAAGAAAGCCAAACTACTTTGGGAGCGAATATACTGCAAATAGGTATTAGTAAATGGGAATGATGTTGTTATATTGTATTTTAAAACAGAGATGTATACAGCATATTGGATTAATAAATTTGCTTATGCAAAACATATCCGGGACAGTTAGACAAACTCATGCATTTCGCTCTCAAATAATTATTTCTTCCTTCTTGTTTTCGTTAAAAATGAGATGAATCAAATATATCTGGTAAATAATATAATTTTTAACCATCATATTTTATTGATCTAGACTTTTGATAGTTGAAAATGAGATCAAGTTTAAAAACATGTGGTATTAAGTAGCTGAAGTTGCCATAGTTAATTCAGTATTTTATCTGCAATATATTTGTTGTGTTACGGACGAATCAAGAGAATGTGATGAAAAAGAGATATCAAGGTCATATTCTGTACGGCGCTACATTATATATCTTTTGTTTGGTTTTGGTTTTGGTTTTGGTCTAGGGTATTTTTTGGACAGCGTTCAATCACTACGCTAAGGTAGAGCTGCAGAGCGGCCCTGCATAGTGCAGATTATAGCTAAGTCCACAATTTATACATATGCTTATAAGAATAAGACATCGACCTTCAGCATGTAAAAATCATAATCCGGGGATTACTTTAATCTGCATGAACAACAGGCGTGGCTCTGAGCTATAACTGCTGATGGATTTGGTTAGTGGTTGTGCATGAGTAAAGATAAAAAATAAAAATTAAGAAACAGACTCCTCGTAGATTGTTATATGGATTCCTTATTCATTTCGTATTACTATTCTTTTTTTTCCCTTGCAGTCTTTTAATTCTTTTTCTTTTACCTTTTTTTCCTCCTATATTCTCAGACGTAACTCTATTTGTGTTAAGGGGGTTATATATTTTATGGAGAATAAATTGAACAAATTCATACGTACGTATGAAATCGTTACTGCTGGGACGATATCAAACACGTCAATATACTATTTGTGACTCACTTAATACATATACTAATTAGGCGATTCTATATGGTACACGTCATAATTTCATTTTCATATAGCATCTAGAGAAACATGTTATGCATGATGGTATCATTTTCTCAATTTGCTAGGCATATTTTATGATGTATTTTCCAATGAAAAAAGTAAATCTAATGTCAGCCGCACTACTAGTTTCTTCATCAAGCCGATTCTCAACGGCTTTTGTATCAAAGGCACCACGCGTTACTAATTTATCAAGCAGTCGCATCTTAGCTGTGTCGACTACAACAGAGAACGATTTCGGAAACTTTCTATCTGATTTCCAAAACAATTTTAAAAAAGCTTTTTCTTCTATGACAGAACCATCTTCTTCCAGTCCATATTACACAGTCGCCATTACGGGTTCTACAGGTCTCATAGGAACAGCTCTTATTGATGAACTTAGTAAGGAAGGAAAAACAGTAAATGGAAAACCAACAAAAATAGTCCCATTAGTCCGAGCGAAAGAAGGAGAAGCAATGAGTGAAGTTAACGACTCTTTATTAAAATGGAACCCATACCCTTCTTCAAAAGACGAACCTGCTCTTGATCCTGAGCTACTCCGTGATATTGATGCAGTTATTCACTTAGCTGGTGAAAATGTAGCCACAGGGACTGGTCCACTGGGGTTCCTTGGCATTCGCGCATGGTCTGATGAAAAAAAGAAATCTATCGTCGATTCTCGCGTAATTCCTTCTCGTGCAATTGCGAATGCTGTAAGTAAATGTGACACACCCACCACATTGGTTGGCGCTTCCGGAGTTGGAGTTTATGGATTTGATTTTGTGGGGGAAGGTGCCCCAAAAGCAGACGAATCAAGTGACACTGTAAACACAAAGGGATTTCTTGCTGACATCAGCAGAGCTTGGGAATCTGCATTGAGTGAGTCTAAAGGAAACAAAGGAAGAGTTGTTAACTTAAGATTTGGAGTTGTTATGAGTAAACTCGGAGGAGCTCTTGCCAAGCTTTATCCTATCTTTTTCCTAGGTGGGGGTGGAAACGTAGGTAACGGAGATCAATACTTTTCATTTATTTCAGCTCGTGATGTAGCCAGAGCAATTGTACATACCATGGAAACCCCATCTCTCAAGGGGCCTGTTAATGTGTGCGCACCTAATCCTTGCACAAATGCTGAATTTACAAGTGCATTGGGTAAAGTCATGGGTAGACCAACAATTCTTCCTTTACCAGGATTTGTGGTAAAAACAGCATTTGGCGAAATGGGCGAAGAAATGCTTCTTGGTGGAAATAGAGTGCTCCCTACAAAGCTCTCAAAAAGTGGTTTTGAGTTTAACCATCCAGAGATTGAGGATGCTTTGCAAAGTGCAATTAACGAAGAAAAAATTTAAAACATGAACAAACTAAAAAGATATAACTAAACTGTTATACTCATGCAAACAATACATTCGCAATATTCTGTTTATGTTGTGGCTGCACCACTATCGTTTTTCTATTTGTTTTTTATTTTTCCCGAAGCCCACACTTTTTTGATTTTGTCTATCTGTTCTTAAGCGTTCCAGATTCTGTTGTGCCTCTAATTCATTTTTAACATTTTGATATCTTTGTAATAATCTTCATGAACCCAGCAAAACAAGGTTTACATGGAATGAAAATTACAAATAAGCTATTACGGTTCATAGACTGATCTGATTGAAGCAGATTATGAACTTACCTATCCAACTCTACCTGTCTTTGTTTTTTTTGCTCTTCTCTACCTGTTTGGATTCTTTTCTGTAAAGCAGTTAGCTCTTGCAGCTTACCTTGTTTGAATTTAGTTTCTTGCTGTGACATTTCTTGTTGCTTTTGCTTGGACCATTTTTCTCGTTCGTGAGATTCTAAATTATCTGCTTTTACTTTCATTTTATGCGCTTGATTGTAATCTTTAGCTTTTGCAAGATGTTCCTGAATCTTTCTGTAATTTAAAAGCTCAGTTGAATATTTTGGTTTCGGTTGCTTAGCTAGAAGTTTAGTTTGATATTCTTTTAGCTCCGACGAATGTCTCTCTCTCATAGTATCGATTAATCTTTTTATATCCACAAAATATTCCATAGAGTGAGATTATATGGACAAGTGTAACATCAAGAAGTATTTTTGATTAAAATCTTACCCTTTTGAATGCAGTTCATAATCCTCCTTTTTCTTATCCCATCCCAAATTGAATTGTTTGAATTCAAGCATGTGAGCTTCTTCAACACCAAGTCTTTCAGCTAATTGTCGAGCACGCATTGTCTCCTTTCTTCTATTTTCCTCATGCTCTTTCAAATCCTCAAGCCTGTTTTTCGCTATTTCAGCTTCTACATATTTGCCTTGTTGCTCGCAGTTTTTTCTATGTTCCTCCAATATCTTCAGGAAAATGTGAGCAAATGAAAAAAAGAAACGAAAAGGAAGACTAATAAATTAAATTGAGGTGCATAGACATTCATAAAATCATTGGAAAAATTCATGCTCACTTGTAAAAAATCAGCTATCGCTGAAGCCTCTGTGTCAAAACTCATTTTGTACTTGATAAATGGTGTTGATGTCTATACAATTTTAGTTTTTTTTAATAAAATATTTCAAAAATCAATTTAGATTTGCAAATTCCATGGCACGGTAAATTGTTGTGGAATAAGCAAGAAAAAGTTTTTTGATTTTTTTCGGAGTATCATACATAGACTTGTTGGGCATGATGAAGTACGTAGGTGAGGTACTTGATAAATTGAGTCAGTCCCTCATAACTTACGTATCAACGACAATCGATAATTAGAAAACATATAGCATTCTACTTTGGCTGGTAAATATGGTAAGAATAAATAAATAGAATGCTTTTGATGTGTGATAAGAACATACGCACGTACCTATACGTAACTAGGAAAACAACAGCAACATGAGCACGATTCCCACTTGTTAGGTTTAAATGCATTGAATGAGTTGGAAACGTCGTGGCTTACGTCCATCAAATGTAGGAGTACCCCTAACCCTCACAATTTATGTAAACAACCACAACCAAAAGAAAAAATATTCTCAAAATGTACTTCCAAAACAAGTTTTTCACTCTATTTGCAATTGCTCCAATTGCTTCTGCATTTACTTCCCCCAGAACCACATCCACAGCCGGTACAAAACTTTTCGCCAAAAATGATGATATGTCACAAGCACTTCCCTTCGTAAAGAAACCAGCTAACCTTGACGGATCATTTCCTGGAGATGTAGGTTTTGAGTAAGTTGTGAAGAGGATTAAGCTGCAATCAGACATATTTTAATTTTTTGATGATATCTTATATCAATTCTGTTGTTATATTGGAAACAGTCCATTCGGATTGGGAGGAGATAACAAAGAACGTTTAACATTCATGCGCGAAGCTGAAATTAAGCACTCCAGACTTGCAATGCTTGCCGTTGTAGGTTGGCCTTTGGCTGAGCTCTTCGATAAGAAGATTGCTGCTGTATTTGGTCTTCCATCCGCACTCACCAGTACAGGGGAATCACCAAGTCTTCTGAATGGTGGTCTTGATAAAATTGACCCAGAATATTGGATTATTGTATTAAGTATTGCTGGACTTGCTGAGCTTGAATCCAACTCAGCACAAGCTGAAAAAGAAAACAAATATGTTCCAGGGGATTGTAATTTCGACCCTCTTCAACTTTTTCCAGAGAAGAAGAATGAACAATTTGAAATGCAAACAAAGGAAATCAAACACGGACGTGTAGCCATGATGGCGTTGCTCGGTTTTGTCGTACAAGAGGCCCTTTACAACTCCCCTGTTACTGACGAGACCCCTTTCTTTTTCAGCCCAATATGGAGTTAATGAGTTGGTTTGATAGGAGTTTCAAATGATAACAATTAACTGAACAACAATCGAAACTTTATAGTACATTCTTAACTTCCCTTCATGTATTTGCTTCAATATTTTTAATTTTACGCGAAGAAATCTATTTGATCAAACCAATAGGTTCTATTTCATGCATATACTTCTTATGCTTTCCCTGGTTTTCATCTTGTTCAATTTCTGTTGGCCACCGTGAAGGGAACTCTTTGTCACCATAATCAAGACGCTTTCCGTAATAGTCGTAAAGAGACCGAAATTCATGCGAGGCTCTTTTGCCACCAAAATGAACTGCATCCCAACATTGAAAGCAGAAATATTCTGAACAATTCGCGCATTCTAGCTGTGCTTCATAAAACTCGCAGTTGGAGCATATTGGGCGAGGATCTAAGTCTAATAAATCCTGTGGTCGTCTCCACCTGCTTTCACCTGTAATCTGTGTTCATATTTGGAGTATATTATTCTTATTTTAGCAATGAGCACAAAAATGTCATGATATGAGATGAATAGAGAGTCGTACCTGGTTGTAATAAAAGTATCTCTCATCCTCTTCACTCCACATATGTTTCCATCGTGCTTTCTTTTCAAGAATCTTTTCTTGTGCTATATCCCTCCCTTTTTTCCCTCTCCAAACTGCAGCGATTTTGCTTGACGCCCTGCACTCAAGTTTCATATTCTCTATGATATTTTCTCTCATGAGTCTTCTCAATTCATTTGCTCTACATTTTGCAGCACATAAACGCCACCAATGAGATATTATTTTTGCTTTGTTATTTTTAATGACCACAATTTTCTCAACCAATATCCTCTTCTCAATGAATACAATACGTGCAAGTATCCGTCGAATTTCATTCTGAATAATTATCGCAGCTGCATTTTCTATTGAATTCTTGAACTCTCTTTCCAGTTTCATAAATGCCCTAACAGAGACTGATACTCTCCAAAAGCATTGAATGGTAAGTGTGCATGAGATTTTCTTTTTTTTATATTCTATCTTGCATAATAGAATCTTGCGAAAAAAATGTTTTCGATAGCATTGACAAATTGTCTTCGAAGCTGTATTTTGTTTGCTTTGCAATTCTATCACCTCGTTTTGTAATTTGTATCGTAATTCTTTTGCGTATACAACCCTCCAAATCAATTGAACTCTTCGTGCGCTCTTGAAGCGCTTATAGTTCATATTAATCAAGTCGTGCCGCAAGTTATGCAAAAAACGTCTATAATAGGATGAAAAAAATCAAACGTGAATATACGAATTCTACTTCAGATCATTTCATGTGATACTATGATCATTAATTTGAAGTCGCATACCTTGCTTTACATCTCCTGAAACAACATTGAATTTTGGTTGATGAAACCCTCATAGCGTTATGAATATGCTCTCTTTCTTTTCTTTTTAGCTCATATTGCTGTCTTCCTTGATTTCCCCTGTGCCGTGCTTGTATTTTACATGCAGCTATTAGGGCTGATAACATCCAACGCTCACATTTTAGTTTCTTGAACACGATTTTGGATACAAGACGTCTCGTAAATGATTGAATTATTATTAAGCTTTCTAATTCGATTTGTTTCTTTCTTTTGATTTCTTTGACATAAAAACGCCCCTGTTGAAAAACATTTAATATACTAGTGAGGAACATAAAGCATCTTTTTCATTGAACATCCTGCTTTGTACTCACTTTATTTCCACGCCAAATTGACTGTACACAAACAGCAACTTTTTTCCTGCAAAATCCTTGCTTTAATTGAAATGCCCTTTTCTGTGCTTTAAGATTTCTAAACTTTGCCTGCAACCTTGTTGCTGCTCTGTATTTCCTCGAATATGCATTTATCATTTTCCTATCTTCAGCACGCGAGACAGGATAAAATCCAAAGGATGATTCTTTGTTCTTCAATTCTGATAGGTAGAAGCAATCGCGAAAAGTCTGCAGACCACATAAAGTAACCCTAACGCAAAGATTCATATACGTTAAAATAAGAATGCAAGCTGTTTTATACATAATTTGAAAACTTTTTTTCTCACATTGTTTCCTCGAGAGAAAGTGTTAGCAGACTCAAATTTGTATCATAGCCTTTGAATCCTTCCGAGATCCATTGCAGACCAACATCTGTTATTTTGCAAGATCTTAAAAGCAAAGACTGTATACCAGGATAAAAAGAAGCTTCAGATAGTGCAAGTATTGCTCTATCATTCACTCCTTTGCAGCCGGCCAAATTCAAGATTTTTAAGCTTTTACATAAGCTGAGATATGAAAGAGATTTTTTTCCAATTTTCCCACATCTAGAAAGGTCTATGTGTGTTAATTTTTCCATGCCCTTCGCAACAACTTCAACAACTAGATCATTTATGCAGTCACCACATGATGCAAAAGAAATGCTCAGAATGTGGTGACATGACTGAGATAAAATGTACAATCCTCTGTAGGTCAAATTTGGACAACCAGATACGGTCAAATGTTGAATATTGACAAAATTTGCTATCGAGTTTAATCCTAAAGTACTTATTTGAAAGCACCCATGGAGATTGACCCTTTTTAATCTTTGAGCGCACTTTGATTTGCCAAGTGCCCGTAATCCTTCGCCATAAGCATTACCTTGCGTTCCATTGGATAAGCGGAACAATCCCGCAGCTATTTGTTTCACAATCAATTGTAAGCGACTTCTAGTTTCAATCTATTTGAGCTATTCGGAACTTTACTCACCGTGAAGATCTTCAAGAAATTCACACCCTTGGGCAAGATAGCTAAGTCCAACATCAGTCACTCTTTTTAGTCTATCAAGTCTGATCTTTTTCAATAAAGGACAACCTAAGCATTGTGTGGTGAAATAATTCAGCTAAACGCGTCTCCACGATATAAAAGTACTGACATTTCGATTCTTACCTTTTGCAATGGCTGCGATACCGATATTCGTAATTTTTGTACAATGTGCTAGATGAATGCATTGAAGTTTAGTGCTCCCTTGGCATAACCACGATATTCCAACATCTGTAATTATTTCACAGCCATGTAAACAAATTGAACTCAGATTAGTGCACTGCTCATTCAATGCCGATAACGCGACATCTGTGATTTTAAAGAGTAACTTGCTCCTTTTAAGATCAATACTTTGTATATTGGTACATCCCTGAGATAGCGATAGTATTCCTAAATCGCTAACTTGTGGACAATGCTTCAAAACTATTGCTGTGAGGGCATGACAATGACTTGATAATACTTTCAACTCTTGATCACCAAATGAAGCACAACATGCCACATTCAACACTTCAAGGAGCTTACAACCCTCGAAAATTTGGACAAAAGATCTTGTAGCAATATTGCATCCAGACACTTTTAAAACACACAATTGTTTTAGATTTTTACCAATTTCTGAAAAGCTTTCTCCAGATATACCTCTACATCCATTCAGATTCACTTCACGAAGACAAGTACATGACCCACATAAAGTCTTTAATCCAGATCCACTTAATTGATACACATTTTTGAGACTAATGGTATTTAAATTTGTGCATCCAGATATATACTTCATAGATAGATCAGTAATTTTTTCTGCTCCATCTAAAGATAATTCTTTTAACTCCAAATTTTTGTCATTGGCACAATATTTGTGAAGTACGCTTGTTTTACAGGAAACTCTATTTATGTGTTTCCTTCGTTTTTGTTTATGCCATTGGTTCTGCAACGTGAGTTGTTGAATGGTGTAATCACTCACAATCAATGTCCATTTCGAGAGATCAATTATTTCTGCATTCAACAAACTTGGGGGCAAATCATAGAAACCAAATCCATTAACGCTTTTCTCAAGTCTTGCCAATGCCTTCAAATATGATGTATTGTTCGTAACCATTTGTTCGTTACATTTTCTTTCAGTAGCCACAACAAAGACCTGAAATGTACTATCCGATTGATAGATTCAATTTTTCAATTACAAAATTTTCAATCAAAATAAATATTTATCTTCTTGCTCATTTCAAACTTTTTGTTTTTATATTTTCATTTTTGACCTATCTATACAATATAAATGAGTATCACTTCAGGAGAACAAAACTACATGAATGATGAATATCTTAAAACATTTTTTCTATTTCACATATTAGAAGAGAAAGAATTTCTTGGTGTATACCCCAGCATTTTTTGAAATATGAATTTCCTAATACACTATCAAATACAAGACGATGCTAAACATTTGATTGGGAGCAAGCTTTCTCGTTTTCAACTCGTTTGGAATTCCCTATCATCCTCACAATAGATGAAATTTCGTTTTGCTTTCAATTTAATATATCCAACCCGCACTGTAAATATTTCTGTTAACAATGCGAACTTATGGAGAGGGACCGATTGGGTCTTAATTGAGACGTAGCTAGAGAGGCGATATCGCATTAAGTATAAAACGGGGCTTTAACTCAATGAAATTCAAAAATGCATATAATGAGAGAAATAACCTCCAAGATTGATGGTATGATATTTTTATTAAATTTATTTTCTGTTAGAACATTCTCTCTGTGCCAAAATTCATTTTGGTTTCATAACACAGCAGAGCCTACGTGGCAGGAGCAAACAAAAAAATGTGTGAAAAGAGAAAAAAAGGGTTCAATCGATAAGAATGATGTTACTTTCAAACTTACAATCAACACTTAAGGGCTAGCATCACATTTTACATTGATTTTGTACCTTGTGCTTTTTCTACTAACAAAAAAATAAAAAGCAACTTTGGTGAGAAATTTGAAATACAACATATAACGATGGTTGCCTGAAGAACATGATATGTTTACAAGTCAAGCTCAAAATACACACGAACAAAACATATTGCCTAAAAAAAATCAGATGCTCGACCCCTATGTGATGAATTTGCCTTTGTTTGAGTATTTTGAGAATTTCTCTGGTTCTCACTTTCTTGCTTATGTTTCGCACCACGTAGACGTTTTCGTGTGTCCATTAGCTTAAGATTCATTTTATTAAGCATGCTCTCCATAATAATTTTCCTTTTTTTGAGTGTCTTCAGACTTTCTTTTTTCATGGAAATAATTTTCTCCTCTAATTGGATTTCTTTGCTACACTTCTCTAGGAGTTCAGCGTTTGCTACGAACCTTGCTTGCTGATTATTCAACAGGTCCTGTTGCTGGGTCCTAATATTTTTCATCTTGTTCACATCAATTGTATTTTGTAGTTCACGCTTCTGCTTCATTAATTTATTGTGCATTGCTGATGATTGCAAATTCAGACTTGTCTTATTCAATTTTCTAGCTTTCACTTTTGAAGGAGATGACGTGGGAGAACTCAATGTTGCAGCTGCTTTCGTTTCACCATTGTGTTCAATTGTTTTTGTCAGATTTTTTTTAGTTTCCTCTTCAAATTCTACTTTCAATTCCTCATTATTATCCTTATCCCCTTTGGATGAAATTTGTCGTTTTGCTAAAACGTTCGAAGTCTCATTTTGTGAATTCTGTTTTCTCTGTCGTACTTTCGCTGCCAAAAGCACCTTCAGTCTGGCTAATTTCATCCGATGAACATCATTTTGTCTTTTGTTTTCTTCTATATCAACTAATATCTGAGGCGTTTGACTAATTGAGTTGCTCTTATTCAACTTTATGGAAACCGATCCATCTCTGATAGTTTCCTCCACCTTATCCTTTGAAAAATTCTCATCTTGAATTCTTACTTTATCAACAGGTCCAGATTGCGATATTTTTCTGATAATAAGACGTTGAGAGAGAGCTGTGATATCTGGCAACGGAGAACTTTTTATATCATTCGATTTGAAATCCTGTCTATTCCCCACCTGTCCTTTTTTTGGTACGGAATTTTGGGCTAGATTGAGTTCGCTCAAAAGAGCTTTTCGACGCATTTCAGCTTCATTCTTTCTTTTCAGAGCAGCCAACTTTATGGTTTGAAGTACCAGCGCCCTTTTTTTAGCGAGTTCATTTGATATATTATCATGTCCATTTGGTTGCTTTATCAATATTGAGGGAACAGACTTGTTATAAGTCTCTTTCATGACATCGCTCTCTAGATTTCTTTTTGCTTCTTTGTTTTTTTCTGAGTGGGAATCGGTTACAGTGTCGATAAGTACATATGATGATGTTTTGGGAGGTTCAATCATTGTTTTATTCTTATGCATTTGATTGTCTCGTAGTAATGGTTCGGATAAAGAATTCTTACTAGACAATATTTTCGCATATTGGTGCGCTGATGAAGAAGATGGTAAAGATGATTTCAAAATTTCAGTTCTTGTTATGGTTATTTCATGAATATTGTTGACAGGAGCAACAAGCTCAATTCTATTCATAGGACTGTGTGTAGAAGAGCTTATTATTGACTGATTGTAATTAGATTTGGTACGCTTCGAGGGATGTTCTTCATTTTGTGACAAATAAATTTGGTTTTGGCTTTCATCTAGTTCAAGAGAATCAGAATCGAGTGACATATCCATTTCAACACTCTCATTGATACTTTCTACATCTTCGGTATCATCTATTTCATCTTCTTCATTTTTTTGGGATGTGGCCATGCTATTTTTATTTGTCTTAATGTATGGATTCTTTCTTGGAAAGATTACATTGTTGTGCGCAACCGTTCCTTCATGCCGCAAAGAACATGCTATATTCTGTAATTGATTCTCTTGCAATGGTGAATCAATGTTGCGATTGGCTGACGTGGAGAAATTATGTTGTGTTTTCGTCACATGCATCGCAGAAGGGTAAGGAGGAGTTGGGTGCATAGGATGTAAATGTGATGGAGGTAGAGGTGGTGGCGGCGGCGGAGGCGGAATTGTTAAGTCCACTGAGTGAATCATTGTCTGTTTTGTACCTGCACGATCTGAGGATGATAATGTTGGTGGCAATGGAGGAGGTGGAGGAGTTTGTACATGAACTGGTGGCGGGAAAGTAAAGGCTTGATGAGCTAGAATTTGTTGATGCCATCTTTGAGACGAGTACAGATATCCTGGATACACACTGGAAGGATCATGAGCTGGAGGGAAATTTAAATTCTTATCAAAATGTTTTTGGTATTGGAATTGTGGATTGTTTTGGGTTTGCATCAAATGTGACCACCATAATGAATTTGAAGGCTGTAAACTGTGAGATTCTTGCTGTTGACTTTGTTGTTCTCTCTTAGTTGTCCAGATCTTGTTGCTCGCCCCATCATCGGTATCCGTTGTATTTGTATTAGACTTGTCCTCATTTTCTGCATGTGCCGACGTGGAATATTTCATTTTTCAAAACTTCAAGGACTATTCCTCTAAAAATTTCACAACTTTTTCTTATGTGAGAATCTGCATATTGTTGAAAGATGAATCCAATATATGAATGCAAACAATCTTGTCTCTTTCAAACCTAGTTATTTTATCCTGATCGACTTGGATAAGGAAAAAACTTCAGTTAGTCGTTGAAGCTATTGAGTCTTCATGTTTATCAAAATGTTGCTTCAAGGCGTGATGAGAGTTCCGCGCAAATTACTTTGATTCCACAGTCAGGTGGTTTTCTTTAATAGCCGCGTAAGTTTTCGGAACGTGGTTAAAATTCGTAATTTCAACCTTCTATATGAATTCATAATCTGTATGTAGCACGGTACGTCATTTCATAAACAAGACAAAATCTTACTACAAAAATCTTTCAAAATAGGCGCTAAAACGTAACATTTTCAACTCATACATTTATGCGTCAACACACCGCATTGTTGAAGACAGAATCCTACAATTGCTGCTAACAACCAAAGGTAATAGACTTGTAAAAAGAAATAAATCTAAAAATGAATTTGTTTCCCTGAGTGATATTCTTTTCCTAAAATTGAAACAAATCTTTGTTTCTTTAGTGGTTTCTTTCCACTCTCTCATTTTTATTCAACTGCCGTGTCGTTGCGTTTCCTGTGGAAAGTTTACATAATCTTCCTGGACTAAATTTCTTGCCTTAAGCACCATCTCAATCTGTGAGTATAAATAAAGTTAAGTATTCGACTTTTGCTTGATGAAGCATGTAGTTTCCAAAACACAATCTTATGCGTTTCTTATAAAAAAAATTCATTTTAAATAAGAAGATGGAGAAAAATACGAATCTAAGCACAATAAATTATTGATGATTTAGTAGCATTGTTGGTTATGAATAAGATTATCGTTTAAAGCTATACTCATTATTTTCCTTTGTCTTAAAATTGATGATGTTGAAAAGTATTCATTATTTGAGAGTTTTTATGAGAGAAAATAAGTAGATATCTTAAAGCTCCTATATTTGTGCAATGTTTTTGTATTATTCCCTTCTCATTCATGTCTAAAGTAGAAATTAATATTATTCAATATCATTAAATGAATATCAAGTGTCTTACCTGCAAAGGTATTTCAAAGCGGTAAAACAGCAAAGATAAAAACTAAAGTAGTATAAAACCAATTAGTGAGCTTATTATAGTTATTAATGCACGGTATTCTTTTTTTTAGCTTAACTGGTTCAAAAACACATGCTTTTGAATCAGTTTTCAATGATTATTTCTTTTCCTTGTGAAGATCCATTGTGCAACATATGGTACTGATTCAGATCTATTGTGAAAGTGAGTTGTGCTTGAATGGATTGTTTTGGAATATTATAATTTTTTTCACCGGGCAACTGGCACATATGGGCAGTTGCTACCCACAACAAACAGTGATAAAAAGATCTTACCAAATATTGGTAGTATTAATGGAGATGTTTGCAACATGTTTCATTCTTATGTTACCGCGCCTGTTGATGCAATATCATCTATGTGTATGATCTTTACAAGCAGAGCAAATTGAAAGATATTTTTAATATATATTGGTTGTTGTCGCAGAGCTGCAGCTCATCCCTTTTCCTTTTGTGCCGAAGTAACCATTAGTGCATTCATTAGATATCAACCTAATTTTTCTTTTTGCGAAGTAAATGAAAATTCGATTTCTTGTCGAACTTACGTCATTCCACGTGGAGCATTTTGAAAATTACGTCAGATTAGGCAGTCACGTAGGTACATAATTTTTAGTCAACAAAAATCTATGCCAAGCACTTGTCAGTGAAAGATCGTTTGCCGATTAAGTGTCAGCTGTATACCTTACTTCCTTAAGACACAGATCATATTCTAAGGAGGCGCAATCTTTACAACTCTTCAGAAAGATCTTGCGAAAAATGAAGCTCAATCTCTCATTACAGTTCGCAATTGCAAGTTGCTTTATATCAGAAATATGTGCTTTCACACTCCTACCACCATCAGTATTTTCTCCTGCAAAAGGCTTTAGTACCCCTATCAATGTGGGATCCATTTCAGATCGAAAACACACCGAATCACCTAGAATTGGTGTAGGTCGAGTATCTGTACAGATGCAAAACCAAAAGAAGAAAGCTAGTAGAACTAAAAAAACAATGAAGGCTAAACCGAAAGGCTTTGGTGCAGCTTTGAGAGATTTACAAATGAATGCTTTTGCTTACAGTGGGTCCGTGAAGCCTGGGAAACAGACTCCCCAAAGGATAGTGACCGATTCTAATATTGTGCGCCCAGATTATGCTGAAGATGGAATTGTAAGTCTTCTGCACGTACTTTTGCCAATTTTGTTGCTTTAATTAAGAAATCTAATTTTCATTATTATCTCATATTGCTCAGCCAAAAAGCTCTGGTAAGTTGCTTCCATGGGTGATAGAAGTAAAAACAGCGGAGGAAATTGAAAAGATGCGCGCAGCCGGTATAGTTGCACGGGAAGTACTCGATATGGCAGGAAGAATGGTGAAAGAGGGTATTGTTACTGATGAAATTGATACCGCAGTACATGAAGAGACTCTCAAGGTAATTTCAGCCTTTACTATTTTTTGAATGCTCACTAAACATGCTAATACCTAAACTTCTCCTTACTTTCGTCACTATGAATCAGAGGGGTGCCTACCCTTCACCACTAAATTATCGTGGATTCCCAAAGTCCTGCTGTACATCAGTGAATGAAGTAATATGCCATGGGTAAGATAAATAAATTACGTTGATTCTGATACTGACACTTTATACAGAAATTGCTGCTGAAAAGGTTCTAAATTTTTTTTTTCAATTTTCCTTCTTCTTCTCATCTTCAAATTCTTCTGTCAATTCTCTTCATTCAAAACAAAATTCAGGATTCCAGATGATCGTCCCTTAGAGGACGGTGACATTATTAACATTGATATTACTTGCTACCTTAATGGTTATCATGGTGATTGCTCTGAAATGTTTGTTGTTGGAGAAGCCTCTCCGGAATCCAAAAAACTTCTTCAGGCTACTTATGACTGCTGGATCAAAGCATGTAACTTTGTGGAACCCAATAAAGACTATAAAGATATTGGTGGTATAATTGAGGAACATATTACTGATCTCGGATTTACAACAGTACGCAACTTCTGTGGACATGGAATTGGAAGTGTGTTCCATACCAATCCAAATATTTTCCACTATAAAAATTCAGAGCCATGTGGCCAAATGGCTCCTGGTCACACATTTACTATTGAACCAATGATCTGCGAAGGAACTGGTAAGACTTGACTTCTGTCATGTTTCACGGTTACTCCACCCATATTCCTTACAACTAATTATTTGCATGTTTTTTACAGCTAAATGCTTGCATTGGCCAGATGAGTGGACAGCAACAACTCTTGATGGAAAACGCACTGCACAATTCGAGCATACTCTCCTAGTAACTCCTGACGGTGTAGAACCCTTAACTGGAAAGCTCCCAACATCACCGGTACAGTTCTGGGAGAAGGAGAGTACCGTTCACAAAGGTGTTTGGTTAGGAACTTCGGAAGATGGTAAGAAAAGAGCGGCAGAAATCAATTCCAAGCTCTAAGGAAGAATAATATCCATTAAGACATATAAAGAGAATGCAATTTGTGCAGAGAAAACATCAAAGATATAAAAATGGATCATATTTACTGTAATATTTTACACTAAAGCTTTGACTTGGAAACAATAAACTATAAATAACTTCTACTTGCTGCGTATTAAATATAAAATCTCTTTATGCTGTGAAGAAGTATCATCTCGACACCTTGTACTCTTATTTGAACTTTCAGCTACATTATTTTCGAAATTCCTCGCATGAAACGAATATACGGCAGTGGTTTCATGATGGAACATAAGTCAAACAATTCACAAAAAGGGACCTTTTCCATTGTAAGCATCTTCACTGACCCAATGCTGCACCCCCAAGGCTTAATCAATGATACAGATCCGAAACGTCACTAGTAAGAGCTCCATCTTTAAGCCTATGTTGAAATTGCTCTGGAATTGGTACCTCTTTTATTTCGCCTGACTCATCGGGATAATTCACTTTTAAAAGGAAAGTAAGACACAATCTGTAAGAACACAAAAATAAAGATAAAGCCAAGAATGATAAGTCCTGAATAACTTACAGTTCATTTCACTACTCTTGCAAGTAACAAAGTTTGTGATGGGGACACTCTCTTTACTCAAGTATGTCAGAAATCCATCAGTCTTATCAATCGAAAAGGAAGGACATACACCTTTCACTTGAGTTTGGATTTTTTTGCAGTTGACAACTTCACAACTTGAGATGACATTCTCAAACACAACATTACATTTGGTGCAGGAATCAACAATGATGGAGTTAGATTTGCCTTTGATATCAAATGTCACACCTTCACATTTAAAGATGTAAACATGCTGTTTAGAATCTGTGATATTTACTGTCATCATTCCTGTCGATTGATCTGTGGATGCTTTGGTTTGGTATTCAATTACCCATTTGGACCCTCTATCTCTGTATTCAAACACTGGTGGAGGGGTAGCTTTTTTCGTAGTTACGGTTGTCCTTGATGTAGAAGAGGAGCTTTGCACTTTGGTCTGTACAATATTTGATTTTTCTTGTTTGTATTCCTTACGCCATGTTTGCTGGTCTTTGGTTACCCTCTTTAGTCCTGTTGCAGCTGAGTTACCTGCACCACTTGTCTTTTTCGCGAGTTCGGCTTTAATATCAGCAATACCACCAGCAATTGGGGATTTCTTAGCTTGCACTTTAGGTTTGGGTGCTGCAGTTTCAGGAGAAGAGGACTCTGACTTTGCAGATTCCGATCCGGGAGTATAGTCTTCAAATGCGATCCCGTTGAAATTCCATCTCAATCCAGACATATGATGCTCCTTGGTGTACGCCGATAAATCGAGGATCATTGCTTTCATAGTATCGCAAAACTGAACATTGTTTTTCGCTTCCTCATCATCTTTTCCCTTGTATTGCTTACGAATCTTATTTGCCCAGAAGTCAGAGGATCCAATAGTATTCTTCACAAATATACTAGTACTTGGAGGTTCTGATGTGGAATCTACCATAACCCATCCCAGACAAGCAAGCATTTCCATCATGGCCTTGATGTGGTTGTCATATTCTCGAGCCAATCTTACCTTACGAATATTCGCAATGCTTTCTTGTGCTGCTTTGATCAATGGAACTAAGGCGGTAGGAGCAGCAGGTTTTTTACACTTGGACGCAGCTACGACCATGTTTCGGATGCAGGACCATGCCTTGGTGAGATCATCCGGCACAGATGATTCTCCCAGGCCTGGCAACGATTTGATCGCTGAAATGAAAGGATCAAGACCATTTTTGACATGCTTATCATATGCTTCCACTGCAGGGGATTCTGTTGAAATTAAATTTCATGATGTATTCAGCAGAACATTCAAAATTAGTCCTGATAGGGATTTCTAGATTGACATTATTATAGTCAGATGCATTTACCTTCTACTCCATCACTTCCTTCACTTTGAGTATTTCCCATCTCTGCCACTCCAACTTTCTTTTCAATGGCTTCCACACGTGAAAGGATTTTATCTAAAATTTCTTGAAGTGGTGCAAGATCTCCGCTCAAGGACATGATTCGTTCTTCTCAAATCTAAATAGACGTTCGTTTACGTTCCTCTCTTTTTCAAATGAAAATTATTTTTAACCTGAAAATAGAGTCATTGTTTCTAAACATTTTTTCATCTTTCATGATTTGAATTTCCTTCGCTCATGTAGATTTTATACGACAATTCCATATGGATGTGAAATTGATCAACCAAGAATCCATCATTATTTTTTTATGTCTTAAGAAAACTATGTTTATTTTCATCAATTGAAATAATAACCATCTTGACTGTACCGTACCTTTCAATTTAAATTCTACAATAGAGTGGAGTTTTCATAACAACTCATAGCCATCTTAATTCTTTTCTTTTTGTGAGTATTATTAATAACTTATTATGAAGATTAGTGCCGAATACATATTCTCTATTGAATCAAAATCATATTAAGACAAAATGTGTAAAATCATCAATTTGGATGATTAATTCAATAAAGCAATATGAATGTGCATGTCATTATCGTCACGTTTTAAAATCCTGATAATGCGGCATTTCTCCACTATATAAAGATGATGAACATACATGAAATATGCGCAATTGTAGACCAAAATTGTTCTAGATTGCTCCTTTGCGAGGGCCAAATGTTTCTAGCTGATGGTACAAAAGTACTCGTTTCGAAATAGGATAACGTATTGGAGCTTCTGTCGGATGTACTCGAAAACCAAAAATACTAGGAGTTGAAACTGTAAGAGAGGCATCACTCTTCGATTTTTCATTCGTGATAGGATTGGAACTTTCCACAAGGGTAGGGGAAGTTGTGGATTCTGTATTTTCGGTGGTAGACATGGATAGAGCAGGGAAAAGGTGCTTTCCAAAAACCATTAAAAGTAAATGGCAGAAAGTACTTCCCCAGGCACATCCATCTACACTTGAATCCCAAACATAAAAAACCTATTGATGATGAGGGTTGCATGAATAAAATAAGATCAAATACTTTCCAGTCGAACAAAGTACGTGTTAATGGGAAAATATGATAAAATACATGTAACATACCTCTCCACACGAACAGCAGTAACGCATGCATTTGCCTCGTCCAACCTCACAATCACTTAAGCCACAAGGTAAAAGTGGCATTCCTTTACAAAACTGTCTTGGACAACGACCAAAGACAGCCCCACTTTGTTTCATTGCTCGACTTACAGCAAGTAATCCTCTTGGGGATAAAATAAATCGAGAATGTAGTAAAGGATATAATATTTCTGATGCTACTGTTCGTACTTCTTCTGAGAAAAGATGCTCTGTGGATGCACTTTTTGTTGATAAAGCTGTTGACGACGATGCTTGATTTTTTACGGATGCTACCGGATTAGATGCGGAAGCTGCCATGAAGCGTTGCGATTGTGGCTTTTGATCCAATATTAATCGCAAAGCAGCCTTAAAAATTCCTGGGGGAGCAGATGGTGGAGCATGGGATTCGACAATATCTTGCAATTTTTGAAGATTGAAACCATCGACAATAAAATCACGAGGGACTGGTAGTAGATGATCACGACGATGAGAAGATAGATAATCTCGTATCCATTGAGTAGTTGCTCCTGAAGTTGATGATGGTATAGAGGCTGGAGAAGTCGTTCGAGAAGGGGATATTCGTTGAGACTTGCTCTTATAAGATTGTGTTAATGTTCTGGAAGTAGATTTTGTTTTTAATTTTTGAGTTTGTGGTTTAGAACTTGGCTTTGGTATATTTGAGTTCATTGGATATGAAAGTGGTGACACTGGGTATTCTTTCGGTTGTACCGTCTCTTGGTATTGCTGATAATTTTGTGAATGAACATGTCTTTGATGATGAAATCCTGATCCATATTCATATGGAAACTTTCGCTGGGAAGAATTTGATTGAAATTTCTCAACTATTTGTTCTTGAGCTGCACTTTGATTCGATGTAGGATTTAGCTTTGGCATACTTTCTTTCTTGCTATTGTTACTGTTTCCATTGTTAATAACCTGAATTCTTTCTGGTGTTTGATGCTGTAAACGAAGCTTTTCCAATGGTAATGAAGAACCTTTTTGCGATATTGATTTATTTTCATTCTCTTCAATGGATTTAGAAAGCTCTTCACCTAGTTTCTTTTTTCGTTTTTTACCCTTAGTCCTTCGTTTCACACCTTGTATAATATTTTTTACACCACGGTCATTTTCGACTTCTTTACTAGCGTTTGATTGTTGATGTTTCAAAGAATTCAATTCTTTATCAAATGTATCTGTATCTTTCTCTAAGAAAGACGATGGAGCAGAATAGTTCAAATCTAAGTCACTCCTCATGGCTCGAGGCACTTTTTTCTTTTTTCTCTTTTTTGTTCGTTTTTTTGGGCTTAAAGCAGTTTTGGAGTAGTCTGTTGTCAAATATTTTGCTTGCTCCTCACTACTTGAAAATGTATCGATATCCGCAAATCGAGAGGAGACCAATTTTTTGTACGAAGGGTCATAATCATTGTAGCTATAGACAGGCTCAAAAATATCATCTTCATCACTTATCGACGAAACAGTTGCTGTAAGAGAAATTGCCAATACCAGAATGGAACCGATGGTTTTGATGAAAATCATTTTCTTGAGGATGTTCAAAGTTTTATTGATTTCAAAGAGAATTTTTGATATAAAATGCTATTATTGGAAAAGTAATTTGAGAGATGCAGATATAGAGAACCAATTTCCATCATACAGAATAACTTTGTTGCAGACTCGACTATTGCACGTTTTTGTTGACTTTTGTCTTTATGAAAGTTCCCTTTGTATCGGAGGTCGGATAATGAAGGCGAAAAAGTTGAACCAAGTGCAGCTGTTTGTTGTCAGCTTGTCTCTCTATTTATTTGCAAAATATAAACCATTGCTTTTTGATGTCTTCAACCTTCATGTTGGAAGTTGAGGTTAGTTCAATTCACACATATGTTTTTTGCGTAGAATTTGAGTATTGGTTTTTCTGCAAAATGCATCACCCAAGGACCCACAAAAATGATGTCTCGCTCCTCGGTGGAAAAGGGTGGAAAAATGGGTTTCAGCTGACGCTCAAGAATAAATGCTGATGTCATCAACTCATGCTTAGAATTTTGTATTTCGGTGGATGTAATTGAAAATGTTTTATTACAAGATACATATATAATTGAAGGATAGGATAGAAATAAATAGCTTAAGTAATTTCATGGTCAAATGTTGCTCCAGCAGACAAATAATAAGAACTCGAGCCTTGACAAGCAAAAATTATTAATTTTTTAGGTATCAATTCTTTTCTCAGGAAACGGAACAGCTCATTTGTGGTTCACAACGAAACATGAAAAATAACAACGAAAACAATCGATACTTATCCTATCGGTCATTCGCTTTGAGTATCATTTTGGCAAGCAGCATTTGTTATAACATCGATGCCTATGTACCTAATGTGAATACATTTTATCGTGCGAAATTTCATCGGGAAAGTACTCATTTGTTCAGTGCCGAAACTTCAGAAGCAAGCAACGCCCAGAACCTCCCCGATTATGGAAGTACTCCGATTGAAATAGATCAAATTGAATTACCATCTATATCGAAAAAGTGGCTCCGTAAAGATTTATTTGGTCAGACTCTAGTCACCGAAACATTGGAAAACTTAGAGACGGACGAAGATTTTCAACAAACATCCAAACGACTTACAGACATTGGAGCAGCAGCGATGACGAAAGAGGAACGTACGCAAAGACGAAGGGCCCTAGAGGATTTGGGCGTCCCTGACTTTTTGACTCTGGTGGAAGAAAAAAAGCGAGAACACGACAAAGAATCTTCTTCGTTATCGTCAGGCAGTGACACCAAAGCAATGATGCGCAAAAGTCCTTCTTTATTGCAAATCAACATTGGTTTGTATTGTAATCAAGCTTGTGGACATTGTCATGTAGAATCTTCTCCACTGCGCAAGGAAGAAAAGATGACCTCTGAAACTGTAGCGAGGATTTTAACTCTTCTTAAAAACACGCCATCTATTAAAACATTGGATATTACAGGTGGGGCTCCAGAATTAAATGAAAATTTTCGCATGCTTGTAAGCATGGCCAGAGAACTTCGTCCAAAGATCAGCGATTTAGAAATCATTGATCGATGCAACTTGACAGTTTTGCAAGAACCAGGCCAAGACGATTTAGTCGAATTCTTAGCTGAAAACAAAGTGAGAGTTGTAGCTTCCTTACCATGCTATTCAGCAGGAAATGTAGACAAACAACGTGGAAATGGAGTGTTTGATCGTTCAATCTCAGCACTACTGGCATTTAATCAAATAGGGTATGGAATGGAAGGAAATGAACATTTAAAAATGGACTTAGTATACAATCCGTTAGGAGCATTCCTACCTCCAGAACAAAAGAGTTTAGAAGCAAAGTATAAAGTAAGTATTGCAGCTCTGTTAAGAGACTATTCACATGTGACTGCTATGTTTCTTCATTTTCATTGTATTGAAACCAAACTCAATTATCCAACATATCCGACGCTGACCAACCACATGAAAGGAGGAACTTCTGGAAAACTTTGGTATTCGTTTTAATGAACTTTATACCATGACAAACATGCCTATCAAGCGTTTCGCTGATTTTCTGTTCAGAAGGGGTGAGCTTAAGGAATACATGGACTTGCTAGTACGTAACTTTAATTTGGATACCACAAATAGTCTCATGTGTTTAGATACAATCAGTGTTGGTTGGGATGGGAAGGTAAGTTGGGTTATGAGAGAACACTTACATTTACACGTTTGTTGAAGAATGTAGTCTGAAACTAAAATTGTGTCTTCATGTAGGTATTCGACTGCGATTTCAATCAACAATTGGGATATGGAATAGGAACTGATGAAATTCACAAAGGTGGAAAATCTGTTTTCGATATTGAATCCTATACCGATTTAATGAAGGCTCCTATTAAAAATGATAATCATTGTTTTGGATGTACGGCTGGAATGGGAAGTAGCTGACAGGGGACCACAGCTTAGTTCAATGTTGTAAAGATAATTTCTTTATTTTTTTCACATCATGTTTTTATGATGGTGGACTTTTACAGTCCATAGAAAGAAATAGGCAATGATAAACTTCGCTGTGGAGGAAGAGAAAGGATTTGTTATCTTTGATAACTGCTCGTTGATAATAGAGATAGAATCCATCAAATTCCTTGAAATGCGAGTTCGAAAGAGAATGACTTATCCAGAAATTGTGCGTATGCACATAAAATTTTAAGCTGGATGATGACATCTTTCTTACTCTTCAAGGCACTAACAATCAATTTATGATATTGTAAAGAACCGAATATAATATATTGAAAATTACACCATCGATTTTTTTTCTAATATAAGCTATTGCCTTGAAATTTCTTTATTTCATAAAAATTATTTAATGAAAAAGAAAAGAAATTGAAGGATTTCCTGTGACAATTGATTACTACACCAAGATTATATTTTGCTTGTAACTCTTTCACCTGCGACCCAGCATTTCAATACATTCAATCTACCATCCAATAAAATTAAATCTGCAGTACAGCCTACTTTTATTTTACCTCCTTTTTCCCATTGCAAAAGTTCGCTGGGGCGTACAGTTGCAGAAAATAATGCTTCTCCAATAGAGCAATTAGTAAATTCTTTGAAAGATCGTACACAAGTATCCATTGATACTGCACTTCCGGCTAGTGTATCGGATCCTACAATCGTAGCCCTTTTGCCTTTAATTTGAACTTCCATATGCTGTCCCAACGTATGCATCCCATCTCCAAGGCCCATGGCACTCATGGCATCAGTAACAAGGATTGTCCCCTTAGGATGCAACGAATAAGCCATGTTCACTGCAGTGGGATGAACATGAATGCCGTCAGCAATTATGGAGTAGTACGGCTTTTTCGCTTCACTAACGCAACCATCTTTCTCTTTTTTTTTCCTTTGTGAAGCTAATAGTCCCACAAGGCCAGGCTCTCGATCTTTAAAAGAAAGAAATTGAATTCCATCGTGGAGAAATTCCATATGAGAAAAATGTGAAGGAAAACACAAAAAATATTTTGATTGGTAGGGGTAATCTTACGATGGAAAGGTCTCATGGCATTGAATAAATGTGTAATCAAAGAAGCTCCATGTTGGGTAGCATCCTCGCCCTGCTTTAATGTAGCATTTGAATGCCCGCATGATATAATGATTTGATGGCTATTCCTTTTCAATCTTTTGCTACTGATAGTGTTGTTTGATTGTGCGAGATCTACTTTGGAATCATACGTCCTAGTAATTTGGCGTATAGCTTCAAGTGCACCAGGTAGTTCTGGTGCTAGAGTGATAATTCTAATCAATCCAAATAATCCAGGCTGTATTTCATTTGAATCGTACAAGTAGTTTTCGCCGTAGGTATTTTCCAGAGTAGTGATTCCATCTATAGGATCTAATATGCATGACAAAGGATGAGCGCCTCTTTTGGAAGATTCAAAAAATGGTCCTTCTAGATGCAGTCCTAACACTTTTGCTTTAGTTACTTTTCTTTCAGATGGTTTCGTTTGCTGTTGGTTGATAATATATTTTGCAAAGATAGGCAATATTTTTTGATATGTTAAAGGTTCGCATGATATGAGTGTAGGGCAAAATGAGGTGACACCTTGAGACAAGAGCCTTTTCGATACATCTTCAATAGAACTCTGATTAATTGAATTTGCCATAGAAAAATCAGTCCCAAATGCTCCATTCACTTATGATATTGCAAAATATATGTTTTACGTCGTTATCGATGAGATCACCAAGAAATCAAACGAGAGCATATTTCGTTTTTTATTAAAGTTTTATTTTTGAACTCACACTGGACATCAATAAATCCTGGCGCAAGCAAGTTTCCTTCACAGTCAATTATCTCGAATTTACGTGAGTCACATGTTCCTGAACCTTCGATTAGCTGAATCTTTTTGTCCTTTCTGATAATATCTACTATGACCCCCTTTTCTTTGTCTACGATAACTTCGCCATCGTATAGGAGGTCACTTTGTTCCGTGAATGTGCTCTCTAAAACCTGACAGTTGATAAATTTCAACAACTTTGATTTTAGGATAGAGGTTTCTTCTAGGTGAAAATTTTTCATACCAAAAGACTTAAAGATGGACGCTGTTTCATAGAGAAATTATTGCATAGGAGAAAGAGTGAACAATTTATGAGATAATTGATTGTCACGAAATGGGATCGACTGAGACAAACCAGATTTTGATAGGCTCCTATTCAGCGATTCTTTTGCTAATATAATCGCAAACTATTGAATCTGGTCACAATATGTATAGATGGCCTTACTTCTCACTTATTCTTTGAATCCAGTTAGATAAGAACCTTCAAATTCATTTCGATTCGTTTGGAGCTTAGAAAGGAGCCCTTCGATAAGTACAACGTCCAAACTAAATGGTAAACGTTGGTTTTATTTTGGGAGCAATTATCTAGCAGTTTTTTAATTTTACGTGGATGAGACCCAGCAGGTAACTGACCGACTCTGCTTCATACACATATTCGTCCATCAAATTAATTCAGTTATATCTTCACCATATCTAACTTCTAAATGTTCTCTTTAAATTTTCCAATGCCATATTTTCATAATAGAGCAAAAAAAGAGCTCGGATATCTAGACAAGCCAATCATCCATCACATGTTTAATTAAATATAATAATAGAATCGTTCATTAATTACTACTAATAAACAAAATGTATGAAAGAATATATATAAATGAAACCACACCTTCTCGCATTAATATCTGATCTGAGACTTGAAATGTGGATTGATGCACATTAAACATGAATGCATTTTGAGTTATGTGAGGTTTAAGTCGTCATAACGGGAGGATCATGTTCCCAAATGAAGTAAACCTCAGAATTGTTCCCGTAATTATCGTATTTTTCACAGTGGTCCGTTTTCAAAAGACTCACACACGTGAAAAATACAATTCGTTTCAATGTCTTGTTGACAAAGAAATAATTAAAGCCCCACAAAACACCTGTAGATGCATCGAGCTCATCGTCACCTGATAAAGCTGTTAAAAATTCATCTGAAGAATCTGCTGGAACGTATGAATAAATTTCGCATTCCTTTAAAATGATGACATCATCAATTGCACTCCAAAGATCATTTAAAAACTCTGGACCTTTTTCAGAAGCAGAGAATTCAGAAAGCTTTTCATTCGCTCGATTCATGGCTGAATTCGCACTTTCTATTCGCATAAATTGATCTGCTCTTATAGACGAATAATCGTAATCCGGGAAAGAAGAGTTTAGTGTCAATATTAAATCTGTCAGAAGCCTTTGTGTGACAGATTCATGGAAATCTCCAAGGGGTGAAGTTGAAAGATCACTAGTAGATCCAACAGAGGATGACCTGGGCTTCACTAAGCATGGCTTCAGGTACGGAGAGTCTTTCTTGGATGAATAAGATGAAACTGGAGATTGATTTTTTTGCAGAAGAGAATCAGAATACTCGATTTCATTCGAATATTTCTCTGAAAGCTCATGAGCATACTTCTTGTCTTCTCCTGTGCGCTTGCAAGAGAAGCATTCAACACGCCCGTTGATCATACGTGTACCAAAATATGCTTCGCTAAGCTCCTGAGTCAATTGGATTAACTTGTCGTCTTCGATGAACTTCATCTTGAAAGCTAGAAGGGTTTTTACTTTGCTTGGTTCTACTTTGAGTTTGGAATCAGTGCTACATTTGAAGGGTAGAATAGATCGGTATGAACAAGAAAAAAATGTTAGTCCTGGAAAATCATTGCAACCCTAAAATCGCTGTTATACGACAGAAGCAAAATTACTCACCGGTAAGGACTTTCAATAATGATTTTGTCCAAGTTTTGATTGTTTGTGCCTTTAAAAGATTATTTGAAATGGAAGTCTGTGACCGTTTGTATTATTACACTGTGTGATAGAATCTATTTTCCTTAACAACGTATCCGGTCTATCATTTTATAACTTAATGTCCCAGTTACAGCAATGAATGTATTGCCGCTGTTGATCGTTCCTTCCTTAGTTGTGAAGAAGGCACCCTATTTCAGAATTTGGTGTCAATTGTTCTTTTTAATTTGAATTGTGGAACAAAGGTTGATTGCTCTTGGATTCTTTCAAGATGCGATGTGACAAAAAGAATTCAATGACGTATTGACAATGCCTCATTTATGTTTCAAGTGTAATTATTTCCTACATCGCTGAAGACAGACAACACTGCAATTTTTATCAAAAAATGCTGTAAATTATTCTTCAATTTTTATTTAGATCCATGTTTGCCTATATAGCCCTATCTCTGAAGCTAGAGATAGAGCGAAAATAATTAAGGACATAGTTTTGTTTAGTGGTTAACAAGTGCGCACGTTGGTTCAACATTGAATCTATCGAGAAATGAAGGAAAACTGTAGAAATTGTTATTTATAAAATGAACTTCTAAGTATTTTTGATTCGATACATGAACATGCTAGAAAATATTAAAGAATTTGAATGTTGAATATTCTCAGAATTTTTCTTGACACCGCGCCAGCTTTTGTACCTACTCTACAGGTACAAACTCTTAAAGTGTAATGAAGAATGGCCATACACCACAACGCAAATCTAAGCTTAACACGTAAAACTATAACATACTTTAACTTAACCTAACCTACCACCATAAATACATGACAATATAGTTATTATCTGCTGTTTTTTTTGTTGAGATGAATTTATTCTGCTGTTTTCTAACTTTGATGTGGGGGCCCATTTAGTATGGTATGCTTCTCATTTTTTTCTTGCAAAAACGGCCCCTGCAAACATTTTTATTTTTGTTGTTTTTGGTGTTCCGCTAAATTAGTGTAACCATTTATCTAATAGGGTAAATTAGTTTAATTTGTCTGGGGCCTACAGTTTAAATACTCCAATAGTCTTTAGAATTTTTCCAGTCATATGCAATATACAGTTTATGAGGTGCCTAGGATTATCAGTGCAACTGGACTTGACTGTCTTGAGACTTGGGTAGATGCTTCTTATGCTACCCATGGGGACATGAGAGGTCACACTGGAGCAGTGTCAACACTAGGAAAAGGTGTAGTACACACTAAAAGTTCAAAACAAAAAATGAACACTAAATCATCAACAGAAACGGAAGTTTAGGAGCCAGCGACGACATCCCCTGGACACTGTGGATGAAAAGATATTTAGAAAAACAAGGATATAGCGTGAGTAGAGTGATATTTTAATATCTGTTATCATTTGTAATATACAGCGTATGCATTAGCTAAATTTATCTAAGATTTAGATAAACTTACTTAAACAAAATAAATATCAATGACTTATTTCATAGAATAATTAAATACCATTGAAATATTTAGTTAGAATACAAAGCAGCATGTGACTGCTTGTATACTACATCATCAACAAAAATAAAATAAAATAAAATAAAAGCAATCAAGTCTTCTTCAACACAAGGAAGCCACTTCAATGTCAAAGAGCATGAACTGCCAAGCATGCATTGAGTAGCATCCAGTGGAGATCCCTATCACCATGCCAGTGATGTCTCCATTGGACATGTGATGAGAATTCTTTGAACAGCTGTCTAGCCAACAGATGTCAAAGATCTCACCGTTGAAACCAAGTGGGTTTTGAGATACATCTGGTATGGGACGTATGTGTAAATTGTGATCAAAGTAATAAATGTTAAAACTAAACTCATAATTATCTTTCAACCATCTTTTAATTTAGATAGTCTCTGCATAATGCACATTTCTTCATTAAGGATGTTTTGGAATGAGAGGAGATTGATCTTAAACATTGTAGTACCAAAGAAATGATTGCTGACTCTTTCACCAAGCCATTGCAAGCGTCACATATCAAATTAATCCAAGACATTGTTATGGGTTTAAAAGATTTCCCTCCAGAGGAGCATGTTGGAGAAAATGTATTTTTGACAAATAATACCGGAGAGAAAAAAGTGCGTACGTTCGTTTGTTTGTTTGTTTCTGCGGTATATTTTGTTAACGGGGGTCCACCAAGCCAATTAAACGCGGGTATCACAAGAGTTTCCCCCAGTAAGACTAGGCAACAGAGACCCTCAGAGAGGCTGGGGTGACTTGCAACTCGCCATTACTCGGCTCCGAAAGGTTTTCGTGGGGAGCGCCACCGTCCCTGTGCTTTGTGATACTTTTAGCGTCTCCCCAGATGATATAAAGCCGCCAGAATCACATACGAAATTTATTCAATGTATCAAAAACACGACCTACCTGTGAAGACTTACAGTACGAATTCGTCTTCTCATTCGCTATGTGGCATATGTAATCACCCAGGAAAAGTTAAATTTAAAAATTTTGATATTTGTAGACGTATAAGTGAGTTAGCAGAGTTACATTTCCATTTCTGTTTTTTTCTTTTCTTTGTCCCTCTCTTGTCTTTTTTTCTCTCAGCAGTCTGAAATCTTTTCTAAATTACTATGTGCCATCTTACTGAGTTTCTCATCTAGTCTACTGAGAAAATCTCTGGCTGAAAAAAAGTATGTACATTTGTTTGTTTGTTTGTTTGTTTGTTTCAGCGATACATTTTGTTAACGAGGGTCCAACCAGCCAGTTACCTAACGGTAGCACAAGAGTTTCCCTCAGTAATAGGCCCCCTCTAGGAGGCTAGGGTGACTTGTAACTCACCATTACTCGGCGGGGAGCGCCACCGACCCAATGCTTCGTGATACTTTATTCGTCTCCCCAAATGATTTAAAGCCGACAAAATCACAGTTGAAAGTGCACTAGATATTAAAATAAAGAGACACGACCTACCGTGAAAGCTTACCTTTAAGTATTACCTGATACCTCGATATGCTATTTTCTAAAAATAAGAATTTCGAATTTTGAAAATAATTTGAAATGAATTTTGAAATGAAAATTCCAAGGCAACCCGAGTTGACCCTTTCGAACCGGTAAAAGAAAGATTGCTCTTGACTGTTGTTACGAAATTCAGATCCGATGCACCTCCTTGTTGAGACAGAATGATCTTCTGTGTTTGGTGATGTAATTGGTTTTTCGTCAAGTTGGATATTTCTTGAGAAAATCAAGAATTTATTTTCAAAATTGAAAAATAAACCGCTGATCTCTATTGAATTCAGAATATATTTCGATTGAATTTTCAGAGTCAAGTTAAAGTTGGCGCTCTATCCAAGTTACCTCTTCTGATAGCTTTATAAAAAAAATCCAACGTAATAACAAATGGAAAAATCCGATTATGAGAACCTCCGCAATAACTTAAAATCCGTCCAGTCCCGGAAAACGCCGTCTTCTCCGCGTTTCAAAAAATGAAAAAAAGTGTATAAAGAGGCACTTTTGAGTGCATAGTAATTACATACACTTTAGAATACATCAGGCATGATTCGGGAAAAAATAGCTTACCTCGTTAATAGATTCACCCCATCCATGATTACACCACCAATACGCTTGAGGAATAGGCATGCACTAAGACGCAATAGGAGACCAGTAGTAAGCGACAACATCAGATCAGACCATTCGTGCATAGTTATAAATTGAGGAAACTTGTTTGCTACTCTAGGGAAAATTTATTGTTCAATCTGTTTTTTTGCTTTCTCTTGCCTGAAAATCGTGAGGAGGATTCGCGTGGAAAGAAGGGTAAGTAAGACGGAAGGAGACTACTAATGGAAAATATGGGATGGCTACGGAGCCATGAGCCACACGGTCCAGTTTTCTTCGGAAAATCAAGGTAGGAATCCTGTGGGACGTGAAGATCTAGGGGATCCATCTTAGAATGCAGCTCAGTATAACACGTAAAAATATAACATGCCTTAACGTAACTTAACATACACTTTAGAATAATAAACAGAATAAAAATAAGTGAAAGACAAGTTCTCATTATTTTTACTTAATCCAAACAGTTAATCTATCAACAATTAGAGGCAACTTAGCTTAGCAACTGTCATTCCTAATATCATAGACGTCGAGGATTCAGGATCTGAGATTAATGCATATGGAGAAGTCACAGTTCCAACACTCCTATCTACTTTACATCCGCATTTTTTTCTTTCTCATAATTTATTGATACAATCATTATATGTATCATAATACCTACATTTTGGAGATCTTTCTAATATTCTAGTTTTTTGAGGTATTCTCTAGAGCATAAAATGGCTGCACATTCTAGAAATTACGCCTGAAGCAAGATAAATATATTTACATCAAGATTTCTTTTTCTAACTGTTTCAGTATATTTGAAAATGCATCTGCTGTGGTGCCATCCAAATCGTACACAAAATTATTACGTACATCCGATATCCTTTCCAGCTTCCTTTCTATCTCCTCCGTTGGAATACTTTCCAAAAAGTTCATTAATCCTCCTTTATCAATGACATCACCTCTAACTTCTACAACAATATCATCGTAAGGGAAGTCGACCTTTGGATATGACTCCTCCACTGAAAAAGAGTCATCTTTTTCAAATTGACCAAATTCTACGTTAGACCAATAAGCTTTACTACCTCCTGGTCTTTTTGTCTCTCTTCTTATGACGACTGGAATCGAGCACATTAATATTGCGTCAAAAAATCTCTTCTGAAATGGAAGATCTCCTGGCGCACAAATGGTAAAGATTGACTTTTCCATTTCGAAAAGATTTGTTTGATTGAAACCGCTTCTTGATATCGTATTTTCCCCTGTGTATGAATCCAACTCCTTGGCTATATTATGGCGATCGTGAAGCCAATCTCGAAGCCCTTGATTGGAATATAGAAAGACTGATCTATATTCAAGAGGAACACAGTCTTCACGAAACTGCGGCTGCAGCTTTTTCATGGTATTTAAGGAAGGTACAACCAATCCAGTAGGTCCTAAATTAACCAATATGTTCAGAGGATTATCAGTGAGAGATCTATAATAGTGGTGGTTCTCTGTATAATCCTGAGTTGCTAGGAATAAGAATTTTTGATTTTTTTTTCGCGGAAATGAATTTATGGTTTGAAATAAATCGAAAAACCACCTTCTTACACATGTACCCCGATTTCTGCATCTTAAATTGGTATAAGTTACTGGTAAAGCAGGTATAAGGACAAGATCAGCATCGTCTATCTCACCAACAAAATTGAGCGAAGCTAGAAGCTTCTGAAAAATAACAACTTCTGCTTCATGGTCAATTTCTTGAAATTTCACCGACTTAGCCTCATCCTCATCGAAGTAATTTGTAATGAAGTTTTTATTAGACTTTGATCGAAACACTAAGAAACCAAATTCGTTGAATTCAGGTGATAACGGCATCAAATAAGTCTTCCATTTATGGCCAATTTCTATGTCTGTAGCTGTTACAACATTCTTTCGCGGATAAAGCCAGGGAAACACCTTATCTAGTTCATTGAAATGCTTTCCTGTACTAACTTGAGGTTGATCTAAGTATTTGACGTGATAGGAAATATTGTGTTGCATCAGGAAAAAAAAGAAAAAACACCCAAGAATAAGAATCCTTTTCAAAATCGATGCTCTAGCAATTATTTCATAGATTGAATTTCTATGCGATTCCATGCTTGCTTCGAAAGCCTTGCGTTATTTGAATTTTATTCAATTGCGAATAAACTTAGTTCGTCTCTGGTGTCTGTTGTCCAAACAACTGGAACAATGGTTCCTCGTAGTCTCTCAAAGTGTATCACGTACTTTTTTTGATTTTTTTTTCATGTTTAAGATTTCTCAGAATTCTCAGTCTGATTTGCTCAAGCTTATCTACATAAATAAATGCAAGGATCATATGGTAATTCTATCTTTCACCCTATTAAAAAACTTCAACAGATTAAAGAGTTCTTTTATTTAAGTGGGTCTAATCAAATGACTAGCAAAACATAATCAATATGTTTCAGAGCATTGATCAATTAATTAGAAATCTCGAGGCTAATTATACCAAAGAGCCATGCAGTATGTTACGTGGTTGAAATAGTCATACCCGGAGCTATTTTTCATGATTTCGAGTTATTAAAGACAACTATCAACAAAGTCTCTACCTTTGCGAGACAGAGAACATTATTATTATTCGAAGCCTTATTTGATAGAGTATGCAAAAATCAACCAACTTGGTCAATAAAAACTTGATCAAACGAGTTTCATTGGAGCTAGAGGCACTCAAGAGCACTGATGATCTGGTGAATCTTAATAGAATAAAGCCTCTGCAACATGAGACTCCATCCAAGCATGACTCAAGCACCAGAAAAATAAAGACTCGTTCATGTACACAAGAAAAACACTCATCAAGTGAGATAATACAGATCATGGGGAATCTTAATCTAGAGGGAAAAATTAACAATCATTCACATGCGAGACAGCAGTCTACATTTTTTAGAAGACATAGCGACGTTACAGATTCCGAAATTGCAAGAGAATCTGAGCACAAATTTCCCCCGTCATGTTTGAAATTACTTTACAGTCTTCCAGGGAACCGAACATGCGTAGATTGCGGAGCGAAGAACCCCGAATGGGCGAGTGTTAGCTATGGAGTTTTGCTATGTCTGCAATGTTGTGGAAAGCATCGGAGATTGGGAGTACAGGTACGAAGATTCTAATATGGCTTCCATTATCAAACTGTTGATAATACTCTAATGAAAAATATATTTAATCTACATTTTGTCAGATTTCTTTCGTGAGATCAATCCATATGGACAGTTGGACACGCCCTCAAATATTATCAATGTTAGAAGGAGGGAATGAACAACTCTCAACTTTTTTCAGAAGGCATTCTATCTCTCCTGAAAATGAATCACATATGACACCAAACATTAGCAATTGTATTTTCGAAAGACGATATGAAACTAAAGCTGCTCAATTTTACCGTAAAAACCTAGATGCACACGTTAAGCATTTGCTTGCTAATGGAGAATATAAAGGTAGGGAAGCTGCACGAAAAAAGAAATTGAGTAAGTAAAGAAATAGTGATTCGTCGAAAATGAAAGTATGATCATTTTCCAAACGATGGTCAAAGTGATTGGCTATATTAAGTATAAATAATGGCATTGCTATTAGTGGAATTCTGATTTTATCAAATTTATAGAAATGGCCACGACGCAAAATTGAAATGAATGAAAACAAAGAACCTAGAATATGTTTCTGAGCTAACATTACTAGTCTAAATAAGTAAGTCATATGAACACAAGTTTTGAAGTGAACTGCTGTGACTGTGTCGAAATACAAATATCGATGAAATTCATGTTTGAAATCTCTGCAGAGACTCAATGAATCGTGACTTTTCCAGATTTATCTATTTGACAGCAATGTTAAAACAGGAATAACAAACTTTTAGGGAAGAAATAACTGACGCACCGATACATTGCGAAAATAATATTTGAGGTGCCGCTTCCTTCATCCTAAACATATTTTTTATTTAAGAATACAATTTTATGACTCGTAATTTTAATATGTGTAAAAAACTGGATTAATCTATATAAAGATAACGTTTGTTCCAAACAGATCTATTTTAAAAACTCCTAAAACAAAAAGTATCACAAAACGTTAACACTTATAACTAAGATATCCATTGCATCGTTCAATCCGACAATAACTCTGCAACTTCATCTGAGTTTACCCAGCAAGTCTAATGAACTGGTTTAAATGAAATATATCATCAAACTTTATCCATGACAAAAGAAAAATTTTGGTCAAAAACTCAGCAACATCCACATATTATGCCTTCGAATAATTCATGCTCATCATTTACCTTGCCAGTTTTGATTAAGTCATCAAACAAAACAAAAACAGAAACTCTAAGAACACTATGTGTTCCGAGGGAGACCAACAAGAACAGCCAATTACTTTCAAATGAAGCAGACACGCATACTTTGATTGGTAATATAGGAAAATCATCATCAAGCGAAACTGAACAAAGTTGTATTTTTCCGCCACCATCACAGTACGTTATTGGAAGTGGAAATGGGCTCAAGGAATGCTCAGAAATCTCCTTTTCGTTCAAAGAAAGCACCAATCCATCTGAACAATTAGTAGATAAACGAGAAGAAATATCTTCTAGTCCAAATGATGACGATTGGGTTCAAGGAAGTTCACAAAGGATGTCCTCAACTCCTGTAAACAATGAACTTAAGTCAAGAGATTTTTTCCAGAACTTCGATAGACAAAACACTTTCCTTCACGCATCACTTATTGTGCATGACCTTTCATATAACATAATGAAATTGCTTGAGGAAAGTCCCGAATACGTCTTTGCAGCAAATAAATCTGGTGATTTACCTCTTCATTATGCTGCAATGGATAAAAAAATTGTGGAAAATCAAGTATTGGATAAATTGTTGAATCTTAATCCAGGTGCATGCTCTAAATTAAATTGTGATCGCAATTTACCGTTACATTTGCACTGCATGATTGGTGCCCCCAGTCTTTACTTTGTTCAGAAAATGCTACAAATTTCTCCTTCTAGCGCATATGTGCAATCAGAAATACCTGTTTCAAGTATGTCTAGTGAAAAAACGAAAAGTGATTCTGGTTTCAATGTTGGTTCAGAAGTTTGTTTACTTTTAGGCTTGGAAGATACATTGAAATATTTAATTGGTGAAACCCATCACAATAAGCGAAAAAAGAAAATAGAAGTTGGATGGTCTCCACTTCATTTGGCAGTTTATAATGGAGCCCCTATTGAAGTTATTGTAGAAATACTACGAGTGGCTCCTCAAAGCGCATTCCTACGAACGAATAAAGATCGAACTGCTCTTGATTGTGGGGAAGAAATATTGAAAAGAATTGCAAACTACAATATCTCAAAAGAAAAAAATACTGGTGAAATAAAGATGTTATCACTGATGAAACGAAATGCATTGAATACGAAATTGGCAGTGAATATGCTAAGGGAGCATATGACTACGAGTACCAATACATAAATAAGGAATTTTAGGTTTTCAATTGTTAATACTTATTAGTTATTGAAAGAAATACAAATTTTATTTATTGACTTAGATGCAGTTCGCAATCAATGACACTGCCAAGTTTTGCATTTAATTAGGGACAATGCAAATTGAGGAACTCCTCCGAT
>Ga0209092_10000424_pt1 | contig 40963 bp, 33 predicted proteins | sample FraStrMetagenome_FD_187446 | JGI IMG/M metagenome (GOLD analysis project Ga0209092, IMG submission 187446) | Marine eukaryotic phytoplankton communities from Arctic Ocean - Fram Strait ARC3M Metagenome (SPAdes) (version 2) | ecosystem: Environmental > Aquatic > Marine > Oceanic | place: Fram...
TCAAGAAGCTTTGGAAACTACAAAAATTCATTCTGTGGTCGGAAATACAAAAAATAACGGATTGCTATACCAACGTCCATTTCGAAGCCCGCATCATACCATATCAAATGTAGCTTTAGTTGGAGGTGGGCAATATCCAAGACCTGGAGAAATTTCCCTTTCACACAACGGCGTGTTGTTTTTAGATGAGTTGCCAGAGTTTAAAAGAGAGGTATTAGAAGTTATGCGCCAACCCTTAGAAGATAGAGATGTGACTATTTCAAGGGCAAAATTTACCGTCACCTATCCGTGTAGTTTTATGTTGGTGGCAAGTATGAATCCGAGTCCGAGTGGATATTTTAACGATCCGAATTCACCAATGACCTCATCACCACAAGAAATGCAACGCTATTTAAGTAAGGTTTCTGGCCCTTTGTTAGACCGTATTGACATTCACATAGAAGTAACTCCGGTGCCTTTTGAAAAACTATCTGAAGAGCGAAAAGGAGAATCTTCTATTACAATTAGAAGACGAGTTACTGCCGCAAGAGAGCTTCAGTCGACAAGATTTACGGAGTTCGAAAACGTACACTACAATGCGCAAATGAGTGTAAAACAAATTCGAGAGTTTTGCAAACTATCTAAAGAAAGTTTGTCGTTATTAAAAACAGCTATGGAGAAATTAAACCTTTCTGCAAGAGCCTATGACAGAATTTTAAAAGTTTCTAGAACCATTTGCGACCTTGCTAATGAAGACAACATTTCGCCAGAACATATTGCAGAAGCCATTCAATATAGAAGTTTAGATAGAGAAGGTTGGTTGGGATAAATGTTAAGCTTTCTTTTAAATAAAAAACCCTCACAAATGAATGAAAGGGTTTCAATTATTAAATTTATATGTTCAGAAAATAGATAGATTTAATACCTATAATGTTCTGGTTTATATGGGCCTGCTTGAGTTACCCCAATATATTCTGCTTGATCTTTACTCAATTCTGTTAACTCTACACCTATTTTCGCTAAGTGTAAAAAAGCTACTTTTTCATCTAAATGTTTTGGTAACATATACACTTCGTTTCCGTATGCTTTCGCATTGTTCCAAAGTTCCATTTGAGCCAAGGTTTGGTTTGTAAATGAATTCGACATTACAAAACTAGGATGCCCCGTTGCACAACCCAAATTTACCAAACGACCTTCTGCTAGTAAAATAATATCATTCCCATTGATATTGTATTTATCTACTTGAGGTTTAATTTCAACTTTTTCACTGTTTGCGTTTAAATAAGGTACATCAATTTCATTATCAAAATGACCAATATTAGCAACAATTACTTTGTCTTTCATTGCTTCAAAGTGCTCTCCACGAACAATTCCTTTATTTCCAGTCGTTGTTATGATAATGTCCGAATTTGCAATAACCGTCTCTAATTTCTTCACTTCAAAGCCGTCCATTGCTGCTTGTAACGCACAAATAGGATCAATTTCTGTAACGGTTACAATAGAACCAGCACCTTTAAAAGAAGCTGCGGTACCTTTTCCTACGTCACCATAACCACATACCGTAACCCGTTTTCCTGCCAACATAATATCGGTTGCTCTTCGAATCGCATCTACTGCAGATTCTTTACACCCGTATTTATTATCAAATTTCGATTTTGTAACCGAATCGTTGATATTAATAGCAGGCATTGGCAATGTTCCGTTTTTAACACGTTCGTACAATCTGTGAACTCCAGTAGTAGTTTCTTCTGACAAACCATTGATTCCTGCAGCCAACTCTGGATAACGATCTAACACCATATTGGTTAAATCTCCACCATCATCTAAAATCATATTCAATGGTTTTTTGTCTTCCCCAAAAAATAAGGTTTGCTCAATACACCAATCAAATTCTTCTTCATTCATTCCCTTCCAAGCATAAACAGGTGTACCCGTTGCAGCTATTGCCGCTGCAGCCTGATCTTGAGTAGAAAATATATTACAAGAACTCCAAGTAACTTCTGCACCTAATACTTGTAGAGTTTCTATTAAAACTGCTGTTTGAATCGTCATGTGCAAACATCCGGCAATTCGTGCCCCTTTTAGAGGTTGGGTATCTCCATACTCTTCTCTTAAACTCATTAATCCTGGCATTTCTGCTTCTGCCAAATCGATTTCTTTTCTTCCCCAATCAGCTAAAGAAATATCCTTAACTTTATATGGAACGTATGCTGTAGTTGCACTCATATTTATGTATATTTATATTCTATTTTTAAAGGTGCAAAGTTACGACATAGAATTTAAAAAATATGGCTCTTTACAAAACATTAACGGTTCACAAAGCAACTAAAGTGCTGATTTGGAAGCTTGAAGAATCTATTCTAGATTTAAAAAAAGGGATTCTACTATCTGATACTAGTTTAACTCGCTTAAAATCAATGAAATCTGATTTGCACCAAAAAGGATTTTTAAGCATTCGCCAATTGTTAAAAGAAGCTGGTTATACAGATTTTGATGTGGTTTATGACAGTTACGGAAAACCACACTTAAAAGATGGAAAATTCATATCTATATCGCATTCATTCACTTTTACAGCGATTGTTCTTTCTGATGATGCCCCTGTTGGAATTGATATTGAAAAACAACGTGAAAAGATTTTGAAAATAGCCCATAAATTTACGCCCTTTGAAGAATACAAAACTATTGCCAATGTAGATGCATTAATTCGAAAATTAACGATTGTTTGGGGAGCAAAAGAAAGTTTATATAAAATCTATGGAAAGAAAAAGCTCTTATTCTTACATCATATTTATATTGAAGACTTTAAATTTAATGATAAAAAAACAAGGGGAGAAATTCGATATAATGGTTCCGTATTGTCTTATGATATTGAGTTTTTTGAGTTTGAAGAATATACCTGTGTGGTTGCTTATTAAAGAAATTGAAAAATTTAAAGTAAAAAAATTATCAATAAAAATAGATGCAGGTATTGTTAAGTTACATTGCTAAGATGTAATCATAATCTCTTAAATTAGCAATTGTGAATATCTATCAAAATATTTTATCCGCAAAAAAAGAAAGCAAAAAACTAGTAGCAGTTTTAATTGATCCTGAGAAAATGGATCTAAAAAATATTACTCGTTTTTTTAAAAAAGTACACAATTCTATTGCGACTCATATTTTTGTTGGGGGAAGCACCGATATCAATAATGAAACAGAAAATTTAGTTTTAGCTGTAAAGAAAGAAACTAATTTACCGGTTGTATTATTTCCTGGTGATGTTTCGCAAATCACAAATAAAGCAGACGGAATTTTATTTTTAAGTTTGCTTTCTGGAAGAAACCTTAAGTACTTAATTCAACAACAAATTAAAGCTGCGCCTATTTTAAAAAAAACAAGTTTAGAAGTTATCCCAACCGGATACATTCTTATTGATGGAAAAAAAGAGACAGCTACTCAAAAAGTAAGTAATACAAAACCTATTTCTCAAGAAAATACAACACTCATTTTAAACACTTCTTTGGCAGGAGAGTTTTCAGGAAAAAAACTCATTTATCTTGAAGCTGGTTCTGGAGCAACTGAAGTTGTAAGCGATATTATTATTAAACAAGTTTCAAAAATAATATCTGTCCCATTAATTGTTGGTGGTGGTATTCGCTCTAAAAAACAACTCGAAAGGGCTTTCAGTGCTGGTGCTGATTTGGTCGTTATCGGAACTGCTTTTGAAGACGATGAATCCTTTTTTATAGATTTGAAAAAATAGTTTTATTTTAATATTAAAATGATAAAAAAGACTAAATTTACCATCTTAAAAAAATAAATGTCAGAAATTTTCGACTTCTTTTTTTCACAATATAAAACCTATTCAACAATAGATACAGCATTAGAAATTATTGCGGTAATTTTTGGTTTTTTATCCGTTTGGTTTTCCAAAATGAATAAAATTTGGGTATTTCCAACAGGAATTATTAGTACATCTATTTTTGTCTATTTACTTTTTAAATGGGAATTATTAGGAGATATGATGATCAACGGGTATTATTTTATAATGAGTATTTATGGTTGGTATGTCTGGACACGTAAAGTAGATGAAAAAGATGTTACAGTAATATCATCGATTTCTTTAAAGGAAAAAAGAATAGCTATCATCCTATTTATAATCACTTTAATTGTTGTTTTTGTAGTCTACAAAACCTTTGATAAATGGACCAGTTGGGTTGCCTATGCAGATACCATTACAACTGCAATCTTTTTTGTAGGAATGTGGTTAATGGCAAAACGAAAAATAGAAAATTGGTTGTTTTGGATTGTTGGAAACATCATTTCTGTACCTTTGTATTTTTACAAAGGACTTACATTTACTAGTCTTCAATACTTAGGGTTTACATTTATAGCAATATTTGGTTACATCGCATGGAAAAAAAGCTTACACAAAGACCAATTAATCTCGTAAAAGTTGTTTTATTTGGACCTGAATCTACAGGGAAAACAACGCTTTCTCGTCAATTAGCTCGACATTACAATACCGTCTGGGCTCCAGAATTTGCAAGAACATACTTGCAAAAAAAATGGAACAACGAACGTAAAATTTGTGAAAAAGAAGATTTAGTTCCAATTGCAATTGGGCAAATGAAGATTGAAAATAAATTGGCAAAAAAAGCAGATAAAATTCTAATCTGTGATACTGATTTATTAGAAACGAAAGTCTATTCAGAAGAATATTATGAAGGTTTTGTAGAGGATAATTTAAACATAGCAGCTAGCAAAAATCAATACGATTTATATCTTTTAACCTATATTGATACTCCCTGGGAAGAAGATGATTTACGGGACAGACCCGAACTAAGGTTAGAAATGTTTACTGCATTTGAAAAAGCGCTAATAGAGAATAAAAGACCTTATATTCTGTTAAAAGGAGATAAAGAGACACGTTTAAAAAATGCTGTAAAAGCAATAGATAAGCTTGTTTTAACGAAAGAAAACTTGTACTCTTTTTCTGATTCTCTTTCTACATCAGAAATGACTCTTTTAGATCAAATACCAATAGACTCAAGCCTTGAAATTGGTTAAAAGAGTCCTTCTAACGATACCGTTTTATTGAATTCTATAGAAATTATTAAAGAACTAAATTTTAAAGCTACCAGAAGTTCTGGTGCTGGCGGACAACACGTAAACAAAGTGTCTTCTAAAATTGAGTTAAGTTTTAATTTAGAAAATTCAAATTCATTGTCCGAAAATGAAAAAATACTATTAAGCACAAAGCTATCATCAAAATTAACGAAAGAAAATATACTCATTTTATTTTGTGAAGAAACACGTTCTCAGCACCGAAACAAAGAAATTATTATCAAACGTTTTTTAAAACTAATAAAAACCCATTTAATTCAACCTAAAAAAAGGAGACCTACAAAGCCCAGCAGAGCTACTCTTAAAAAAAGAATTGAAACCAAAAAAAAAGTATCTGTAAAAAAAGCGCTTCGTAAAAAACCAAATACCGAATAAATAATTCAATTTTTTATTTCATAATCAATTTTTCTGAGTTAATTTTGCACTGTTCTCATAAAGGGGTGCTTTAAAAGGCTGAGATCATACCCATTGAACCTAGAACAGGTAATGCTGTTTAGGAAGCGAACGTTTAAAAAAGTCTGCAGGCTTTTCTAAACGAATGCAAAAAAGTGAAGCAGTACTTCACGTAACAATTATTCAATATTAATTACAAGAATAATTACCTCTTTTTATTCGTTTTAAATTTTTTTAAAATGAAAAAAATATCCATTTTTTTATTCTTGTTTGTAAGTATACTTACAAACGCCCAAACATTTACACTTAACGGAAAAGTAGTAGGTAAAAACAAGGACCCTTTACCAGGGGCAACTATTTTGGTTAAAGAAGCAAACAAAGGAACCTCCACTGATTTTGATGGAAAGTTCAGTGTAAATTTTCCGAAAGGGAAGTACACAATTCAAATTTCATTTATTGGTTACAAGTCTGTTTCTAAAGAAATTTCTTTGACTAAAAATGATGCAATCGAGTTTGTATTATCACCAAATTCAACCGTTTTAGAAGAGGTTTTGGTTTCTGCAGTTCGTGTAAAAGCGAATGCACCTGTAACTCATTCTAATTTATCAAAAAAGGAAATTTCGAAGCGTAATTTAGGACAAGACATTCCTATTTTATTGAATTATCTACCATCGGTAACTACATCATCAGATGCAGGTGCAGGAATTGGTTACACGTATATTCGTGTTCGTGGTTCTGATGGAAGTCGTGTAAATGTTACTGTAAACGGAATACCATATAACGATGCTGAAAGTCAGGGAAGTTTTTGGGTAAATATGGGTGATTTTGCTTCTTCTACAGAAAGCTTACAATTACAACGTGGTGTTGGTACATCTACAAATGGTGCTGGTGCTTTTGGCGCGAGTTTAAATATTTTAACGGATGCTATTTCTGAAGAAGCTGGTGGAGAAATTTCGAACTCTTTTGGTTCTTTTGGAACAAGAAAACACACTGCTAAATTTACAACAGGAAAAATAAATGAGCATTTTGAGTTTGCCGGACGTTTGTCTAATGTCTATTCTGATGGATATGTAGATAGAGCTTTTACAGATTTAAAATCCTACTTCTTACAAGGAAGTTATACGGATGAAAACACCTTAATAAAAGCATTGGCTTTTGGAGGTAAAGAATATACGTACCAAGCTTGGTCTGGTTTAACTGCAGAAAAGAAGATAGAAAACAGAATCCTTATACGTATGATAATGAAACTGATAATTATCAACAAGATCATTATCAGTTACACTGGAATGAGAAGTTAAACAAAAACTGGTCTACAAATATTGGTTTAAATTATACGAGAGGAAAAGGTTATTTTGAGCAGTTTAAAGGAGAAGAATCTGCTGCAGATTTTAATAATTTAATTAAAGAAGATAGTGATGTTGTTGTTAGACGTTGGTTAGACAATCATTTTTATGTAGCAAATTTTAACGCAACTTACAAAAATGATGGTATAGAAATTATTGGAGGTATGTCTTATAGCAATTATACGAATGATCATTTTGGAGAAGTAATTTGGGGAAGTGATTTATCTGACGGAACTTCGATTAGAGATCAATATTATTTTAGTGATGCTAAAAAAACAGATTATAGTTCATTTGTAAAAACAACCTATAAAGTATCAGATCAATTGACTGCCTTTGTAGATTTACAAGGAAGGTATGTAACTTATAAAACAAAAGGATTAACTTCTGATAGAGATGCAATAGATGTAGACGCTAATTTTAATTTCTTTAATCCTAAATTAGGATTAACATACGCACTTAACAATACAAATAGTTTTTATGCCTCTTATGCAAAAGCAAACAGAGAACCTAATAGAAATGATTTTGAAGTGGGAACTACACAACACGAAAGTTTAGATGATTATGAGTTAGGTTGGCGTTTAAAAAACGAAAACATAAAATTAAGTACCAATGTTTACTATATGAATTATAAAAATCAATTGGTATTAACAGGTGCTTTAAATGATGTTGGTTCACCAATTAGAGCTACAAGTGGAAAAAGTTATCGTTTAGGTTTAGAAGTTGATGCAGATATTCGGATTAGTGATCAATTTTCTATTAGACCAAATATTGCAATAAGTTCTAATAAAAACATAGATTTTAACGCGACTATAAATGGTGAATTAGTTAATTTAGGAAATACACCTATTTCTAATTCTCCTGATATAATTGCTGGTAATACTTTTGTTTTTCAGCCTTTAGAAAACTTACAACTTTCTCTTTTATCTAAATATGTTGGCGAACAATATATGGGTAATTTAGGGGGTGTAATTGCTAATGAACCATCTGTTATTTATAATGAAATATCTACAAATAACGAAAAACTAAAAAGTTACTTTACAAGTGATTTTAATGTTGTTTATGAAGTAAAAACAACTAAAATATTTAAAGCAATTGTGTTTTCTGCTTTGATAAATAACATTTTTAATACTAAATATGTAGATAGAGGTTACTATTATACATATGATGATACTTGGTCTGCAGCAGACCAAACAACTACTCTAGATGGCGCTGGTTATTACCCACAAGCAACTAGAAATTTCTTAGTTGGAGTTACGTTGAAGTTTTAGAATAAAAAATTATTTTTTAAAACCCAAGTCTAGGCTTGGGTTTTTTTATGAATCAATTCTTCCAACTGCACAACTCACAAAAGAGCTTGCTTTGTGCAAAATTGTATTTTTTGTCCCTGTCTCTGGATACCCTAATTTTGATAATTTTTCTTTTATCATCATTCCGTTTTCCTCTGCTGAAATAACTGAAACTAATGATTTCTCTAAATCAACTGTAACTTCAGAGACCGTATTTATCGCTAATAATCCTTTTTTAATAGTTGCAGCACAGCCGCCACATTTTAAATTTTCTATTTGTATGTCTGTTCTCATAATTTCTAATTTTCTTTACGCCATTGTTTATACCCACCTAAAACATTGTATACATCAAATCCTTTTTCATGAAGTTGTTTCGCCGATTTACCGCTTCTATTACCACTTCTACAGTATACATATACAGGTTTGTTTTTATCTAATTTCTCAATTACTTTATTTGTAAAATCTTTTTCGAAATAATTTATAAAAAGAGCGGTTTTTATAAAGCCTTCTTTTACTTCTTTTGGAGTTCTTACATCTATTAATTGAACATTTCCTTTTTCTAATAAAACTTCTAATTCTTTTGTAGAAATTGATTTTATTTCTTCCTGTGCTGTACAATTGATGAAAAAGAAACTCATCAAAAAAAGACTTGAAAGTTTTTTCATTTTGTCTATTTTATAGTTGACTAACAAACCGCTGCTGCTCTTTGTATCGTTGTTTTTCTAACAGCTGCATACCCCCCAGAAACATCAATTACATTATGAAAACCACGTGCTTTTAAAATTGAAGCTGCAATTACAGAACGATAACCGCCAGCACAATGTACATAAAACTTTTTCTTTTTAGGAAATTCAGAAATATGATTGTTTAAAAAATCTAATGGAGTACTTTCTGCTATCTTAATATGTTCGCTTGCAAATTCGCCTGGTTTTCTAACATCAAAAACGAGTGCGCTTTCATTTATTTTTTGCTCTAAAACATCTACTGATACAGATTCTAAGGTATCAACTTCTTTATCCAATTTTTTCCAAGAAGCAAAACTTCCGTCTAAATAACCTAATACATTATCAAAACCAACTCTAGACAACCGTATAATTGTATCGGCCTCTTTTCCTTGAGGAGTTACCAATAAAATTGGTTGCTGTATGTCTTTTATTAGAGCGCCAACCCAGGGTGCAAAACCACCATCAATTCCTATAAAAATTGATTGAGGAATGAATCCTTTTATAAATTCTGATTGATGTCTAACATCTAAAATTATGGCGTCCGTTTCATTTGCAATCAGTTCGAAATCTATCACTGATAATGGTTTTGCAGATGTTTTAATGATGTCATCAATATTTTTATAGCCCTCTTTATTTAACTTCACATTTAAAGGGAAATAGGCAGGAGGAGGTAATAATCCATCTGTAACTTCTTTGATAAATTCTTCTTTAGTCATATTTGCTCTTAAAGCATAATTGGTTTTTTTTTGATTTCCAATTGTACCAATCGTTTCTTTGCTTAAATTTTTACCGCAAGCAGAACCGGCTCCATGAGCAGGATATACAATAACATCATCAGCTAAAGTCATGATTTTATTTCGCAAACTATCGTACAAAAAACCCGCTAAATCTTTCTCACTAAAATGACCTTTTTGAGCTAAATCTGGACGACCAACATCTCCTAGGAATAAAGTATCACCACTAAATAGCGCAAAATCTTTTCCATCTTTATCTTTTAATAAAAAGCAAGAACTCTCTAATGTATGGCCTGGGGTATGCAACATAGTAATTGTAATGTTACCCACTTTAAATACTTGATTATCTTGGGCTATAATTGATTTAAAATTAGTTTTTGCAGAAGGACCATACACAATTTTGGCTCCCGTTTTTTTTGCTAGCGTTACGTGACCACTTACAAAATCTGCATGAAAATGAGTTTCAAAAATAAATTTAATTTTTGCATTGTTGTTTTCTGCTCTGTCTATATAATCTTGTACTTCTCTGAGTGGATCTACAATAGCAACTTCACCATTACTCTCTATATAATAAGATCCTTGAGCTAAACAACCTGTATAAATTTGTTCTATTATCATTTTCTTTATAAATTGACATTGCGTTTAATTAACGATAAGCTTGGTGAATATATTTTGCATACTTTTCTTGCTCCTTTCTATCTCCTGTTTTATGAAATTTTACAGCGTCGTTCACTCTCATAAAAAAGTGATTAATCTCTATTATAGATAAAATTTCACTTCTAAAGAGATCATCTCTTACCGGACCTTTAACCCCAACAAAGAAAAAAGTAATGTCCTTTTTTTGATAGTATTTAATTCTCTCTTTTAACATTTCTACTCCTGTACTATCTACTCTATTTACACTTTCTGCATCTAAAACTATCAATTTTAAAGCAGATCCTTTTTTATGAACCATTTTAGCTAATTTAGCTCTAAAATAACTTGAATTTGCATAAAATATTTGAGCATCAAACCTAAAAATTAAAATATCGCTTTCAATAATAACTTCTTCAAAACGATTTTTATTTCTATAAAAATTGGAGTTTGGCACTTTTCCTAATTCAGCAACATAAGGTCTTGATGTTCTAAAAATTAATACAATTAATGAAAGGCCAACACCAACAATAATACCGAATTCTATTCCCAATAATAACGTAGCTAAAAAGGTAGCCAATAGCAACCAAAAATCTAAGTGATTTGCTTTCCAAAGAAAAATAGCTTCTTTAAAATTCACCAATCCGAATACTGCAACAATAATTATTGCGGCTAAAACAGCTTTTGGTAAGTAATAAAACAAAGGTGTTAAAAACAATAATGTTAAAATTACCATTAGTACAGAAATTAATGCAGCCATACCAGTCTTTGCTCCACTTTCTTCATTAATTGCTGAACGCGAAAAACTTGAAGTAGAAGGATATGCTTTAAATAAAGAACCAACTATATTACTTAAACCTAAAGCTATTAATTCTTGGTTGGGTCTTACGAGGTACTCGTCTTGTTTTGCTTCCAATGATTTTCCAATAGAAATGGTTTCTAAATATCCAACCATAACTAGTGTAAGTGCTATTGGTAATAGTTCTCTTATTTGATCTATATCAAAATCAGGAATCCCAAATGTTGGTAACCCTGAAGGAATCTCTTTTATGATGGAAACATCGTTAAAAGATTTTCCAAAATATTTCATAATTAAAATACCCAGAACTACAACAATAAGTGCATTTGGTATTTTTATATTTATTTTTCTAAAAATAACAATAATCGCAACTGAGAATAATCCAATGATTGTTGTGTGAAAATTATAATTGGTAATTTGAAGTAAAACATCTTCAATAATATATTGTATTTGATCACTTTGAGTAAAATCTACTCCTAATAAATTTCGAAATTGGTTACATCCAATAATTAGTGCTATTGCAGAAGAAAATCCAGTAATTACGGGTTTAGAAAGAAAGTTTACAATAAAACCTAAGCGAAAGACTCCCATAATAAATTGAATTGCTCCTACCATTAAAGCCAATAAAATAGCAATAGAAATATAACTATCAGAACCTGCCAATGCTAGCGTTGAAACACCTGTTGCAACAATCAAAGAATCCATTGCAACAGGGCCTATTGCTACTTGTCTTGAGGAACCAAAAATAGCATACATTACTTGTGGAACTAGTGCACAATACAAACCATAAATTGGCGGTAAACCTGCGATTAGAGCATATGCAATTCCTTGTGGAATTAAAATAATACCAACAGTGATACCCGCAAGGAAATCTCCTTTAAATAAAGATGTATTATACTGAGGTAACCACTCTAATATTGGTATAATTTTTTTAATATTCATTAAAATAATTCTCCTTGATTTTTTCCTTTTATTCTTCCTAGATGTTGATAGGCTAAATCTGTAACTTCTCTTCCTCTGGGTGTTCTCATTATAAAACCTTGTTGAATTAAAAAAGGCTCATACACCTCTTCAATTGTTTCAGTATTTTCAGACACAGCTGTAGCAATTGTACTTATTCCCACAGGGCCTCCCTTAAATTTATCTATGATCGTTACTAAAATTTTATTATCCATTTCGTCTAGTCCATGGGCATCAACATTGAGCGCTTTTAAGGCATATATTGCAATTTCAATTGTAATGTTTCCATCTCCTTTTATTTGTGCAAAATCTCTTACTCTTCTTAATAAAGCATTTGCTATTCTTGGTGTTCCTCTACTTCTACCTGCAATTTCAATTGCAGCTTCCATAGAAATAGGGACATTTAAAATATGTGAACTTCTTTGAATAATAGTTGTTAATAACTCTGTTTTGTAATAATGTAGCCTGCTACTAATTCCAAAACGAGCTCTCATTGGTGCTGTTAATAATCCTGAACGGGTTGTAGCTCCAATTAAGGTGAAAGGTTCTAGATTAATTTGAACTGTTCTAGCATTTGGGCCAGATTCGATCATAATGTCTATTTTATAATCTTCCATTGCAGAATACAAATATTCTTCTACAATTGGACTTAATCTATGAATTTCATCAATAAATAAAACATCACGTTCATCGAGGTTTGTGAGCAAACCTGCTAAATCTCCAGGTTTGTCTAAAACAGGGCCAGAAGTAACTTTAATGCCCACTTGTAATTCATTGGCTAATATATGAGCTAAGGTAGTTTTCCCTAGGCCTGGAGGCCCATGAAAAAGAGTATGATCTAAAGCTTCTCCTCTTTGATTTGCTGCTTCTACAAAAACTTTTAGATTATCAATTGCTTGGTCTTGACCTGTAAAGTCATCAAAGGAAAGTGGTCGTAGTTTTTTTTCTACATCTAATTCTTCATTTGATAAATTGATGTTTTCAGGATTTAAGTTTTCATTCATAATTACAAATATAAATGTTTTTAAACTACGGTTTTTATATGTTCCTTATATAGATGCAAAAACCTTTCCAAATAAATTTGGAAAGGTTTTAAATTATTGAAACTCTCTTTTATTATGAGGGATCTTCGTCCTCTAATAATGGGGTTGTTTGTAAGACAAAATCTTTTCCATGTAAATAATCACTATCGTCATCTTTTGGATCTACACGTTTGCTATAATCATAAGGCCATCTATGTACTTCAGGTATTTTGCCAGGCCAGTTTCCATGAATATGTTCTACTGGAGTTGTCCACTCTAGTGTATTAGAATTCCATGGGTTTTGAGTTGCTTTCTGACCTCTATATATTGAAATAAAGAAATTAGCAATAAAAATTATTTGAGCGATACCTCCAATTAATGCGAAAATTGTAATTACAACATTAATTTGCAATAAATCATCAAACATTGGAAAGTTCGTATTTGTATAATATCTTCTTGGTAAACCCGCTAAACCAATAAAATGCATTGGCCAAAAGACACCGTAGGCACACGCTATTGTAATCCAGAAATGCCAATAACCTAAGGTCTTATTCATCATTCTACCGTACATTTTTGGAAACCAATGGTACACACCTGCATACATTCCAAAAATTGCTGATACTCCCATAACTAAGTGGAAATGAGCTACAACAAAATAGGTGTCATGAATATTAATATCTAAAGCAGAATCTCCTAAAACCAGACCTGTTAACCCTCCAGTTACGAATGTAGAAACCAAACCAATTGAAAATAACATTGCCGGATTTAATTGTAGATTCCCTTTCCACAAAGTAGTGATATAGTTAAATGCTTTTACAGCAGATGGTATTGCGATTAATAAAGTTGTAAATGTAAATACAGAACCTAAGAAAGGATTCATTCCTGAAATAAACATGTGGTGACCCCAGACAATGGTAGATAAAAATGCGATCGCCATAATAGAACCAATCATTGCTCGGTAACCAAAAATAGGTTTTCTTGAATGTGTAGAGATAATTTCTGAGGTAATCCCTAACGCTGGAAGTAATACAATATATACTTCTGGATGTCCTAAAAACCAAAATAAATGTTCAAATAATACTGGAGAACCTCCTTGGTAATGAAGAACTTCTCCTGAGATAAATATGTCTGATAAATAAAATGAAGTACCAAAACTTCTGTCAAAAATTAACAACAAAGCAGCTGATAATAAAACTGGGAAAGAAACGACCCCAATAATTGCTGTGATAAAAAATGCCCACATAGTTAATGGCAATCTTGTCATTTTCATTCCTTTTGTTCTTAAATTGAATATTGTAACAATATAATTTAAAGATCCAATTAGTGAAGATGCGATAAAAATAGCCATGGATACTAGCCATAAAGTCATCCCTGCTCCAGAACCCGGAATTGCTTGTGGTAAAGCACTTAATGGAGGGTAGATTGTCCATCCTGCAGATGCAGGTCCTGCTTCAACAAATAAGGAAATTACCATAACAATACTCGATATAAAGAATAACCAATAGGATATCATATTTAAAAATCCTGACGCCATATCTCTAGCTCCAATTTGCAATGGTATTAATAAGTTAGAAAATGTACCACTTAAACCTGCAGTTAATACAAAAAACACCATTATTGTACCATGTATTGTTACCAATGCAAGATATATATCTGGATTCATGATACCATCTGTTTGATGAGGCCCTAAGAACGCTTCAAAAATTGAAAACGATTGTTCTGGCCATGCAATTTGCATACGGAATAACATTGACATAAACACACCTATAATACCCATAAACATTCCCGTTACAAGGAATTGCTTAGAAATCATTTTATGATCTTGGCTAAATATATATTTTGTTACAAATGTCTCTTTATGGTGGTGATCTGACATAATATTTTTTATTTGTAGTATCTTAATTAATTATTTAATAACTGAAGCTAATGTAGGTTGTTGTGCAATCCATTTGTCGTATTCATCTTGCTCTACAACTGTAATTTTCATTTGCATGTTGTAGTGAGAAGCTCCACAAATTTTATTACATAATAATAAATAATTAAACTCATAAGGATCTTCTCCTTTGGCTTTTCTTATTTTATTAATTCCATTTGTTTTATCTATTACTTCGAGTTTTAGTCTCATTTCTTCCGTGGTGTACTTTGGTGTAAAACCAAATTCTGTAACCATTCCTGGAACACAGTTCATTTGTGCTCTAAAATGAGGCATGTATGCAGAATGTAAAACATCTTGAGAACGAAACTTAAAATGAATTTTTCTTCCTTTTGGTAAATACAATTCTGTAACTTGTTTATCGTCTTGAGAATTTTTATCCTTCATATCAACACCAAGGGTATTTATACCTTTTATATAATTTACATTTCCTAGGCCTAACGTGTTGTCTTCTCCGGCATAACGAGCATCCCATCGAAATTGTTGGGAATACACTTCAATAACAATAGCGTCTTTCTCATCAGATAAATCCATAATATCATTCCATTGCCACAATCCATAACCGATTAAAAAAACCAGAACTACAGCAGGAGTAATCGTCCAAATCATTTCTAATTTGTGACTATCTGCATAAAATTTTGCTTTTCTATCTTTATTTCCTTTGTATTTAAAAGTAAAATAGAAAATTATAAATTGCATAATAAATTGTACAATACCAATTAACCAAAAAGTAATACTAAAAAGATTATCATCGTGTTCTCCTTCAATAGAAGCGGATTCTGGTAACATGATTACATTCATGAAAATGAGACAATACACCATCATTGCATAAAAGAATGCCATAAATACAAGGGAATATTTTCCTTGCTTTGCATTATCTTCATCCGTAGCAATTACACCTCGTAGATTCATGATTCTAGTTATTTGCCAGAAACTTACTCCGATTGCAATACCAATAAAAATATAAAATAGAGCTAACATACTTATTTTTTCTTAATTTTTAATTCAATTATTATTAATGGTGATCTCCAGATCCTTCTTCTCCTGTGTGTTCGATATTGTAATAATGAAAATGCTCACTTTCTTTTAGGAAAGGATTTCCTATGGCTATAGGGTTGGCTTTAGCAAATGCACTAAAAGTTGTATACATAAACAACCCTACAAAGAAAAATATTGCACTAATCTCTGGGATACCAATTGACCATTGGGCTCCAACTGTAGATGGCATTACCATTACAAACACATCTATATAGTGACCTACTAGAATAACTGTTCCTCCAATAAACACAAACCAAGGTTTGCTTTTAAAATCACTGTTAATTAATAATAGTATTGGAAACACAAAATTCATAGCAACCATCCCTAAAAATAGTAATTTATACTCTGTAAATCTTGCTACAAAATAGGTTGTTTCTTCAGGAATATCTGCATACCATATTAACATAAACTGTGCAAACCATAGATACGTCCAAAATACAGAAAAGCCAAACATAAATTTTGCTAAATCATGAATATGACTATCGTTAATACCCGGTAGGGCATTTTTAGAACGTAAATAAATTGTAACAAAAGCAATGACAGTTAATGCACTAACTAATAATGTTGCAAGTACATACCACCCAAATAATGTTGAAAACCAGTGGGGATCTAATCCCATAATCCAATCCCAAGACATCATTGATTCTGTAATCATGAATAAGAATAAAAATATTACTGATAAATTATAGTTTTTCTTATACGTTTTATTACCATCGTTTGCTGTATCTTCTTTAATAGAACCTTTTCTAATGATATATCTATATGCATTCCAGATTAGAAGATATGCTATACTTCTTAATAGAAAGCCTGTTGAATTCATCCACCAGGATTTACCATCTATAATAGCATCATATTTGTCGCTTTCTGGATCAAAAACTCCTTCTGCCATCCATGGAAATAGATGATTAAGATGCATTACAGATGCAATAAGCACAAAGATCATAATAATTGAAACTGGCAGTAAATTTGCCGTAATTGCTTCCATTACTCTTAGAATTACAATAGACCATCCTACTTGTGCCACTCTTTGAATTGCATAGAACGTTAAAACTAATAAAGTTAATCCTAAAGAGAAAAATAAGGCTACATAAAATGCAGACCAAGGTCTGTTTTGTAATTGATGTAAAACATGTTCTGCATGTTGATCATCATGTGCAGCTTCATGTGCTTCTGGCACAGCATGAACTTCTGTTTCTGTTTTTTCTGCATGCACATCATGGTTGGCTTCATCATCATGAGAGGTCGCTACCGAGTCATGAGTATTTCCATGACCATCACTGTGAGCATTTGCTATTGTGTGTTTTGCGTCTTCTAGAGTCTTTTGAGAACCATTATAGAAACTAAATGCAAGTCCTATTACACCAAGTATAATTAGTGCTTTTGAGAATGTTTTTAATCTTCCTGAAAATTGATACATATTTTTCGTATTCTTTCTTTGTCTTATTTGAACTTTATTTTAACAGATCTGCACGTAACACTTCTACGTATTGTACTATTTGCCAACGTTCTTTATATGTTAATTGAGATGAGTGTGAACCCATTAAATTTTTACCGTGCATTAAAACGTGGTAAATACTCCCTTCTGTAATATCTCTGTCTTTATAGTTTGGAATTCCTAGAAATTTTTCTGCTTGTGATAAATAACCGTTACCGTCTCCTTTTTTTCCATGGCAAGAGGTACAATAAATCGTATACATTGCTTTTCCATTAGTCAAATTTTTTGCTGTTACTTCAAATGGATTTTTCAAGTCGGATTTTGCTTTTTCATAACCGTCATTAGTATCTGCAATATCATAAGCAGGATGGCCTCCTCTTGGAATAGAACCAGCTACAGGTTTACTGTTTACAGGATTCCCTTTTAAACCGTTTTCTGCATCTGCATTGTAAGGTATAGACTCATACATGTCTGGCATGTATTGCAATTGTGGGGTTCTCTTATCGCCACAAGAAACCATACTTGCAACAATTACTAAAACGATAATTAATTTAAAATTCTTCATTATCTATTGATTAGTGCTTATCTACTACATTAATTTCTACAGCTCCTGTTTTACTTAACAAGGAAGTTAATTCTTCTATGTTATTATGCACAGGGATTTCCATTAAAAAATGATCATCTGTAGTTCTTGGATCTGGATTTTCTGCTTTCTTAAATGGCCATATTCTACTTCTCATATAAAAAGTAATTACCATTAAATGGGCTGCGAAAAAAACTGTTAATTCGAACATAATTGGCACAAAGGCAGGCATATTTTCTACCCAACTAAAACTTGGTTTTCCTCCAATATCTTGTGGCCAATCTTGTATCATCATATAATTTGTCATCCAAATTGCAACAGCTAAACCAGTAATTCCATACATGAATGCAGTAATTGCTAATTTTGTTGGTGCTAATCCCATGGCCTTGTCTAGACCGTGAACTGGAAAAGGACAAAATACTTCTTCAATATGATGATGTTCTGCTTTTACTGCTTTTACAGCATCTAGCAAAATTTCGTCATCTGTGTAAAACGCGTGAATAACTTTTGATGATTCCATAATTATCCGTTTAAATTGTTATCAGAATCTTCTGTTTTAGCCGCTGTATTTAAAACTACAATAGCTGGCTTCGTAGGAATTCCTTGTTCACTTCTCTTCTTATAAAATTCTCCAGAAGATTTTAAGATTGTTTTTACTTCTGCTTGAGCAATTACTGGGAATGTTCTAGCATACAATAAAAAGAGTACGAAGAAAAATCCGATAGTTCCTATAAAGATACCTACATCTACAAATGTTGGTTCAAAACGCCACCACGTTGATGGCAAGTGTCCTTTACTTAAAACAATCGCAATAATATCAAAACGCTCAAACCACATCCCAATGTTTATAAATATTGAAATGATGAAAGACCAAATAAAACTTCTTCTAATTTTCTTAAACCATAATATCTGTGGTGTTAAGATATTAAAGAATAATAAGGAATAAAACGCCCAAGCATAAGGACCTGTTGCAGCACCTACAGATAAGTAGGTATAGTTTTCATAAGGAGAACCTGTATACCATGCGATAAAAAATTCTGTTGCATATGCAACCGCTACAATACCTCCTGTTAAAATAATTACAATATTCATATATTCTACGTGCATACGTGTAATATAATCTTCCATATTCGTCACCTTTCTCATAATTCCTAGTAAGGTCTGTACCATTGCAAATCCTGAAAATATTGCTCCAGCTACAAAGTAAGGAGGAAAAATAGTGGAGTGCCAACCTGGGTTAATAGAGGTAGCAAAATCCATCGATACAATTGTATGTACAGAAAGCACTAATGGTGTAGCTAAACCTGCAAGAACCAAAGACACTTCTTCAAAACGTTGCCAGTCTTTTGCTCTACCAGACCAACCGAATGATAATAATGCGTATATTTTCTTTTGAAAAGGCTTTACTGCTCTGTCTCGAATCATTGCAAAATCTGGCAATAAACCTGTCCACCAAAAAACTAATGAAACAGATAAATAGGTAGAAATTGCGAATACATCCCAAAGTAATGGTGAGTTAAAGTTTACCCATAGAGAACCAAATTGATTCGGAATTGGTAATACCCAATAGGCATTCCATGGTCTTCCCATGTGAATAATTGGAAACAACCCCGCTTGAAAAACAGCAAAAATTGTCATCGCTTCTGCAGAACGGTTAATCGCCATTCTCCATTTTTGACGGAATAATAAAAGTACTGCAGAAATTAATGTCCCTGCATGACCGATACCAACCCACCAAACAAAGTTTGTGATATCCCAAGCCCATCCAATGTTCTTGTTTAAACCCCAAACACCAATACCTGTACCTACGGTGTAAAAGATACAGCCGAACCCCCATAGCATTGCTGCTAAAGAAATATAGAAAGCTATATACCAGTTTTTATTTGCCTTACCTTCAATAGGTTTTGCAATATCTTCGGTAATATCATGATAACTTTTATCACCTAATACTAAAGGTTCTCTAATGGATGCTTCGTAATGAGACATATTTTTATATCTTAATTTTTAATTACGCTTCGTTTGTATTTCTTACTTTAACTTGATAGACTACATTCGGTTTCGTTTGAAGGTAATCTAACACATGATAAGCTCTTTTATCTGCAGCTAGTTTTGTAACAACTTCTTTTTCGTTATTTACATCGCCAAACTGTAATGATCCGGTTGTACATGCAGATGAACATGCAGTTGCAAACTCTCCTGCTTCAATTTTTCTTCCTTCTTTTTTAGCTTTTAAAATTGTTGCTTGTGTCATTTGAATACACATAGAACATTTCTCCATAACTCCTCTAGAACGAACAACAACATCTGGATTCAATACCATTTTACCATATTCATTGTTCATATGGAAATCAAACTCATTATTATTTGAGTAATTAAACCAATTGAAACGACGAACTCTATATGGACAGTTGTTTGCACAATATCTTGTTCCTACACATCTGTTATATGCCATGTGATTTTGACCTTGTCTACTATGTGTTGTTGCAGCCACTGGACAAACCGTCTCACAAGGAGCATGATTACAGTGCTGACACATCATTGGCTGGAAAGTAACTTGTGGATTTTCTGCCTCAGTTTCTATTGCTTCATACATTTCAGCTCTACTTAAGCCTAATTCATCTGTTGCAAACTTTCTAACTTTTGGAGACGTTGGTTCATGACCTGTTGCTTCTTTGTATTTTTCTTCTACATCAGAAGAATAATATCTATCAATACGCAACCAGTGCATATCTCTACCAACTCTTACTTCATTTTTACCAACAACTGGCACATTATTTTCTGCATGACAAGCAACTACACATGATCCACAACCTGTACAAGAAGTTAAATCGATAGATAGGTTAAAATGATGACCTATTTCTCTGTTATGTTCTGCCCACAAATCGATAGATTTAGCCTCTACTTCTTGATGATCGTAAGAAACCATGGCTGGAATGTTCCAACCGTTCTTGTGGTCTTTAGGTTCTATATTTACATAATCTTTTAAAGAAACTTCTTTTAAAATATCATGACGACCGGCAATTGTTTTTTGAACCTGTGTACAAGCAAATTTATGCGTTCCACTTACTTTTTCGATAGAAACACCATATTGCACAGTGTTTGCATCTTTATATAAAGGGTAGGCATTAACACCTACTTTCATTTCATCTTTAAACCCTAAAGTTCTTCCATAACCTAGCGCTAAACCAATAGAACCAGGAGCTTGACCTGGCTGAATATATACTGGAACATTAGAAACTGTTACTCCGTTTACCGTAACATTTGCATAATCTCCATCAATAGCTCCATTATCTTTTACAGGGTTTGTAAAATCTAATCTTTTAGCATCTGCCATTGAGATTGTTAGGTAATTGTCCCAAGCGGCTCTTGTTAATGGATCAGGGAATTCTTGCAACCATGGATTGTTTGCTTGTTTACCATCTCCTAAACCTGTAGTTGTGTATAAAACTAATTCTAATTCTGAAACTTTTACAGATTTGTATAAGGTTAACGCTGCTTCTGAAACAGATACTTTTTTTGATATTGCCTTAGATGAAATTTCTTTTGCGAAGAAACCATTGTGTAAGGCTGTATTCCATGAGGCCCCTTGTAAAACTTTTTTGGTCCAAAAAGATTTTAAATAATCATAGTATGAAGTTGAATTTCCAGACCACTTCAATAAGACCTCTTGAATTTGACGTGTTTTAAATAGTTTCTGAATAGTTGGCTGAACTAAACTGTAATTTCCTTCAGAAATAGAAACATCCCCCCAACTCTCTAAAAAGTGAGTTGCCGGCAATACATAATTTGATGCAGCTACGGTATCGTTATTCTCTACAGCAATTGCAACTGATAATTTATTTTTTAAGGCCTCAGCAAATTCAGCTCCATTTGATAAACCATAAACAGGATCTACATTATAAGAAATAACTCCAGCAACTTTTCCAGATTTTAAATCTGAAACTAATTGAACTACATCAGCATCATTTCCTTGACGAATATTTAAGGTATTACTTACATCAATAATTTCACTATTTAATGCTTTGTTGATTGCTAAAGTAATTAATTGAGCATTTTTATCGTTCAAACCAGTTAAAACAACTGCTTTAGAACCTGCTTTCTTTAACGTACTTGCTAATTTTTTAATTTCTCCATCTTTGGCAGTTGCTTTAGAAGTAACATTACTACCTGTAATTGCATTGTATAAGTTTAACAAAGCAAAGACTTGATCAGATGGTTTTACAACCAGACGCTTGTCGGCATTTGCTCCCGTCAAAGACATGTTACTTTCTAATTGAACATGGTAAGACATTTTACCATTTTCTGGCCTTCTTCCGGCAGCATATGCTTTCTCAAAACCACCATGAAAATCTCCTAAAAAATCTGCTCCAAAAGAAACGATTACATCGGCTTTATCTATATGGTAATTTGGCAACGCTCTTTTACCGTACATTGCTTCAAAAGCATCTGCAGCTCCACTTTCTGAAATTGCATCATAAACAACATGTTTTACATTTGGATAAGCTGCAGTAAATTCACTTACAATTTTATCTGTAGAAGGACTCGCCATGGTCCCTGTCAATAGAACAACTGGTTTATTTGCAGCTTTTAACTCTGCTAAAGACACCCCAATTTCGTTATCTGCATCAGCCCAAGAAATTACATTTCCTCCCTTGGTCACTTCTTTTAAACGAAGACTTTCATCATATAAAGATAAAACAGACGCTTGAACTCTTGCATTTGTTGTTCCATTCGCCTCCTTATTTGGCATGATTTGAATTGGACGACCTTCTCTTGTTTTTACTAAAACATTTGCAAAATCGAACCCATCCGCCACAGTTGTTGCATACCAATCTGCAACCCCAGGAATAATATCGTCTGGTTTTACAACATAAGGAATTGATTTAACAACGGGACCTTCACAAGCAGCTAAAGATGCTGCTGCAGTTGTAAAGCCAACATACTTTAAGAAGTCTCTACGCGATGTAGAAGAAGTCTCAAGTGTTTCTTTATCACCTAAAAAATCATCTGTAGGAATCGTTTCTACAAACTCATTTTTACTTAGCGTTTCAACAACAGAACTATCTTTTAGTTCTTCAACACTTTTCCAGTATTTTTTGATTGAAGCCATTTAAACTTTTTTATTGATTGATTGAAAGACTTAAAAAATTAATAAATCTTTCGTTTTAATCTTGATTAATAATGACACTTACCACACTCTAAACCACCTAGCTGAGACGCTGTAACTTTATCTACACCGTACTTTTTTGCTAATTGTTCGTGAATTTTTGCGTAATATTCGTTTCCTTTTAAATCTACTTTTGTTTCTCTATGACAGTCGATACACCAACCCATCGTTAATGGAGAATGTTGATACATTTCTTCCATTTCTTCAACTGGCCCATGACATTTTTGACACTTAACACCAGCTACAGTTACGTGTTGCGAGTGATTAAAGTATACGAAATCTGGCAAGTTATGAATGCGAACCCATTTGATTGGTTTTGTGTCACCCGTATATTCTAAATTCTCAGCATCCCATCCAGCAGCTCTATATACTTTTGCAATTTCTTTATCTAATTCTGATTTCCCTAGAACTACACCGTCTTCTAATTCTACTACGGTATTGTCAGCTACTTCAGCAATGTTTTTGTGACAATTCATACAAACATTTACCGAAGGAATACCTGAATGTTTACTGTGTTTTGCTGATGAATGACAGTACTGACAATCTACTTTATTATCTCCTGCATGTATTTTATGAGAGAACACGATAGGTTGTATTGGTTGATATCCCTGATCTACGCCTACTTTAAATAAAGTTCCAAAAAGAACATAAGCTGTCATTAATAACCCGAAAATCACAAACATTACATGTAAGAATGTATTCTTCTTAATACCTTCCCATAATTCATGTAAATCTCTTTTTAAATTAGATTGAGACGGCTCTCTTTTAATTCCTTTTAACTCATTTACTTGCTTCAGTAAACTCGCAATCATTACAAAAGCAACTACAATAGCAGCAGCTAATAAATATATAATCCACGTTGGAGAAGATGGAGCTTGATCTGCAGGAACACCTTCGGCTTTTACTTCACCCTTTTTTGGCAATTCACCTACTGTTGTATAATATAAAATATCATCAATATTTTTATCTGACAACTGAGGAAAAGCAGTCATTGCAGATCCATTGTATTCTTCATAAACAGCAATTGCGTCTGCGTCACCTGAAGCCCTTAACGCTGCGTTGTTTTTTATCCAAGCTTTTAACCAATCATTTTCTCTTCGAGACTCAATACCTCCAAGCGCCGGACCGACAAGCTTTCTTTCTAACTTGTGACAAGAAGCACATTGTGATTTAAATAAATTTTTTCCTTCTTTTTGACGCGCTTCGTCTATATCTTGTGAATAAGAAGATACGCTAAATGCAAAAAACAAGAAAAAAGTAAAACTCCTTAGAATTAGGGTGATTAGTCTATTGTGCAATGCTACACTTTTCATATTTAAACTGTGTTTAAAAATATCTAATATAAAATGATAAAACTCATTTTTTTTTGTCGAACAAAAGTACTACATATTACCAAAATCTGAAAAACTAAAAGAATGTTAAATATTAATTTATAATTAATCTAAATAAGGCTTTTTACCAATTTATTACTGAACTAGTCGTTACTTTTGTATAAATTTTAAGAACTATGAATCTCAATTTAAGAACTCTTACATTCATGTTCGTTTTGTTGACAATAAGTTGTACAACTCATTCTCAAAAAAAAACAACTAAAACGAAAGAAATTGAACGTCTAATGACCAAAAAAAGGACCTTTAACAAAGAATATGGGTTTGGTTACAGAATTCAACTGTATAATGGGAATGAACAACAAGCTAGAAAATTTAGAGCATATTTTGAAGTTGAATATCCTAATAAATTCTCGAAATTAGTTTATGTTGCTCCAGAATGGAAAGTACAAGTGGGTTCCTATAAAACGAAATTAGAGGCTGATAAAGATTTAATGAAATATCAAGAAAAATTTTCTGGAATTATCGTTATCCCAATGGGCAAGTAAACGAGTGTAATAGAGCCTTTATTTATTCATTTTCAGAATGGTCTAAAAGATAAAACCTCACTCAGCATCGCTAAACTTTTGAAATTAAATAATGCCTAACAACCACAATCCGGGCTACACCCTTTCCCTTTTTTTAAGGGGAAAACATATTTTTTAACTAAAAAAATAATCGCTAAAAAAACCAATATATATGCTATAATTTCTTGCATTAACTTAAGATTTGGTAGGTTATAAATGAACAAACATAAGCTAGCAGCCCCATCCCAAAAAGCTGAATTAGTGGCCATTTCCATGTTTTAGTTTCTCTTTTTACAATGGCTAATGTTGCCATGCATTGCATTGCAAATGCATAAAAAATTAAGAGCGACATCCCAACCGAAAAATTAAAACGCTTACCACCAGTCTCTGAATTAATTTCTGAGGCCATTTTCTCTTTAATAGTTGCTGTGTTTTCATTTTCAGCCTCCACACTATAAATCGTTGCTAAAGTACCTACAAATACTTCTCTTGCAGCCAAAGATGTAATTAATGCAATACCTATTTTCCAATCATAGCCTAATGGTTTAATTGATGGTTCTATTGTTTTTCCTAAAATTCCGATATATGAATTCTCTAATTTTGCGGAAGCTATTTTTTGTTGCAATTCTTTTTCAGACAAATTTTGATATGCGCTATTTTGAATTGTATTCTTCTCGGCATTTTCAAAAGATAACGGACCATTTGAAGCTAAAAACCATAAAACAATAGACAATGCTAAAATGATTTTCCCTGCCTCTAAAACAAATGATTTTGTTTTCTCTACCACTTCAAAAAAGACATTTTTAATTGAGGGCAATTTATAATTTGGCATTTCTACCACAAAAAGGGACTTCGATTTTATCTTAAGTGTTTTGTGTAAAATATATGCTGCTAATATTGCAGTTGCAAAACCCAAAGCATATAACGATAAGAGAACGAAACCCTGTAAATTTAAAAATCCAAATATTTTTTTATCCGGAATTATAAGTGAAATTAAAATAGCGTATACTGGCAAACGTGCAGAACAAGTTGTAAAAGGGGTTACTAAAATAGTGATTAATCGCTCCTTCCAGCTAGAAATTGTTCTTGTAGCCATAATTGCGGGAATGGCACATGCCGTTCCAGAAATCAAAGGAATTATGCTTTTACCATTCATTCCAAAGCGTCGCATTATTTTATCCATTAAAAAAACAACACGACTCATATACCCAGTTTCTTCTAAAACTGCGATAAATAAAAATAAAATTGCAATTTGTGGAATAAAAATAAGAACACCCCCAATTCCTGGTATAATTCCTTCAGCTAATAAATCTGTAAGGACACCCTTTGGTAAATTGCTTTTTGCAAAATCGGAGATTTCAGCAAAAGTTCCGTCAATTAAATCCATAGGCAATGTAGACCAATCAAAAATTGACTGAAAAATCACTAATAATAAAAAGATAAAAAAGACATATCCGAAAATTTTATGTGTAAAAACCTTGTCTAATTTACCCCGTAAATCTGTTGCTTTACTTTTATCTATTATATATGTTTTTTTTAGAATTTTATTAATCTCCTGATACCTATAAATAGTTTCTTTATGTTGGTATTTTTTTAACTTAGAAACATCTTGCTTAAAGGCTAATAATTTCTCTTTTTCATCTCTAGTAACAGTTTCTGGAAAATTATTCTGCGTCACCATTAACCATAATTCGTACAAAGAATAATTAGAACTGATTTCTTTTAATTTTGTAAAATAATCCGGATCTATCTTGTGATCTATACCACACAAAGGAGAAGCTTTTGCTGCAACGTGACAGCGAATAATTGCTGCTTTTACATCATTTATACCTTCATTTTTTCGTGCACTTATTAGAACAACTTCTGTGTTTAATTGTTTTTTTAACAAAGACAAATCGATAGTAATGCCTTTTCTATTCATTTGATCAACCATATTGATTGCCAAAACTGTTGGAATCTCTAAATCTTTAATTTGAGAAAAAAGCAATAAATTTCTTTTTAAATTCTCTACATCTGCAACAACCAAAATAACGTCAGGAGATTCTTTTATATCCTTTTTTAACAGCGTTTTTAAAACAATACTTTCGTCTATAGAGGTTGGATTTATACTATACGTTCCTGGTAGGTCTGTAATGACCGCATTTTGTGTAGAAGATAATTTACTAAACCCTTCTTTTTTGTCAACCGTAACTCCTGGATAATTTCCTACTTTTTGATTTAAACCAGTAAGTTGATTGAAAAGAGAGGTTTTCCCTGTATTAGGGTTCCCTATTAAAGCAACTTTTATATCATTTTTAGACATCTAAATATTAACTTTTTAGGATTTTAATTTTGGACGCGGTTTCCTCTCTAATTGCAAGGTGGCTTCCGTTTACACAAATATATAACGGATCTTTTAAAGGTGCCATTTGAACTAATTCTACCTCTGCGCCTGGCAAACATCCCATTTCAAGTAATTTTAGAGGAATGAAGTCTAATGATTCTTCAGAAATATACCCTATTTCTCCTTTACGTAATGTTGCAATTGTACTCAATGAATTATATTTGGGTAGCAAAGATAGGAATTTAGAATAATTCTAAACAAGTTATTTAGAAGCATATTCTTCTTTTAACAAAACAACATCTTCTTTTAGTTTTTTCATCTCATTTTTATCTGTTCCATCATAATAACCTCTAATGCGTCTTTCTTTATCTACCAAGATGAATTGTTCTGTATGAATAAAATCATTTTCATCGCCGTTACCTTCGTCTAAAACAGCAAAATAGCTTTTTCGAGCCAACTCATAAATATGCTTTTTTATCCCTGTAGTTACATTCCATTTACCGTCTATAACTCCTTTATTATTTGCATATTCTTTTAAAACAGAAATACTGTCTATTACAGGTGTTACAGAATGAGATAAAAATAAAATATCATCATCATTTTTATAATATTCTTGTAATTCACTCATGTTATAAGCCATTGCAATACAAATATTTTGGCAGCGTGTAAAAAAGAAATCTGTTATATAAATTTTACCTTCATAATCATTATTTGTAATAGTATCTCCATTTTGATTGATCAATTTAAAATCTGCAATGATATGATTTTTTTGAACATGTAATACACTCTCGTCAACCAACCTAGGGTTTACATCTGCAGGGTTGTATATTTTAAGCCGACTGTCTACTTTTAATAAGTGATAAAAAATAGGGATTACAACTATTGAAAAAACAACCAAAAAAATAAAGGTTGGAATTGATTTTTTAAAGAATTTAAAATCCATGAAAATATATTTATTTTACAAATTTACGACTTAAAAACAGCTTTAAACAGCAAGCGAAAACAAAAACTTTGAGAAACTTGAGTTAAAATAAAAAGGAAGGTAATTTGAGCTTTTAAAACTCTCTTTAAAACCGTACATTTGCGCCTATTTAAATTATTATTTAACGCTAAATGGAAATATTAATAAAAGCATCTCAATTTATTTTAAGTTTATCTTTATTAATTGTTTTGCACGAGTTAGGGCACTTTATCCCTGCAAAACTATTTAAAACTAAAGTAGAAAAATTCTACTTATTCTTTGATTACAAGTTCTCGATTTTTAAGAAAAAAATTGGCGATACCGTTTATGGTATTGGTTGGATTCCTTTAGGGGGCTATGTAAAAATATCGGGAATGATCGATGAAAGTATGGATACTGAGCAAATGGCTCTACCACCGCAACCTTGGGAATTTCGTTCTAAACCTGCATGGCAACGTTTAATTATAATGTTAGGAGGTGTTTTTGTGAATTTCATCTTGGGAATTTTCATTTATATTATGTTGATGTATGCCTACGGAGAAAAATTTCTACCCAATGAAAGCGTAAATGCAAAAGATGGTTTTTGGGTTCAAGATTCTTTAGCAATCAATTTAGGATTACAAACTGGAGATAAAATTATTACTATTGATGGTGAGAGAATTAAAAAATTTAATGAATTAACATTAGGTTTTGTAAACGGTAATAATTTTCAAATTGAAAGAAACGGAGTTGTAATTGATAAAGTAATTCCAGAGAATTTCATCTCACAATTAATGGATAGAGGGAAAAAAGCTGGCCCAATTTTATTACCTAGATACCCTTTTACGATTTCAGGTATTTCTGAAGATTCCCCGAACATAAATGTTGATATGCAAGCCAAAGATATCGTTGTTTCAATAAATGGAAATCCAATAAAATATTTTGATGAAGCTCAAGTTGAATTAAATAAATTTAAAAATCAAGATATTTATATAACTATAAAAAGAGGTTTCGAAACGAAAGATATAGCAGTAAAAGTTACAGACAAAGGTAAATTAGGTGTTGGTATTGGGTTATTACCTAACAAAGATTTAGCCAAATTGGGGTACTATGATTTAGCTGAAATCGAGTATTCTTTTGCAGAAGCAATTCCTGCAGGATGGGATAAATCTTTAAAAACATTAACAGATTACATAAAACAATTAAAGAAGATATTTAACCCAAGTACTGGAGCTTATAAAGGTTTAGGTGGTTTTATTTCTATTGGAAGTATTTTCCCGTCGGAATGGAGTGCGCAATCTTTCTGGAACATTACAGCATTCTTATCTATTATGTTAGGTTTTATGAACCTGTTACCAATACCTGCATTAGATGGTGGACACGTTGTTTTTACCCTGTGGGAAATGATTACAGGTAGAAAACCAGGAGATAAATTTTTAGAATATGCTCAAGTAGCTGGATTTATATTATTAATTACGTTGCTACTATTTGCAAATGGAAATGATATTTTTAGATTATTCAAATAAGGTTTCAATCACTAAAAAATTAAAAAACACTCACAAAATGTGAGTGTTTTTTAGTTTTTAAAAGATAAATTACGAAACCGAACATACTGATGAAACCAACTTACACAGGAGAACCTTGATTTTTTTAATAAAAAAACTTGCTGAAAAAAATCAAGGCTTGTTTAAATTTATCCTAATTTGGTTGCTAAAGTCGAAACCGCATTCCAAATAAAAGACTCCTTGATGGCATTGGTACATAACCAGCTTCAATATATTCTGCATCAAAAATATTGTTGGCAGTAACAGTAAAACTAACGTCATCAAAATCTACGATTATAGAAGCGTCCCAAACATTATAACTTGTCCCTACTGTTCGTTCTGCATGTTTATAAATAATATTTTGTCTGACGTTTTTAAGGAACTGAGAGCTAAAACGAGTAGTAAACTGATGTTTTAATGTATTTAAAGAATAGCGTGACAACTCTTTATTTTGAGCTAAGATATTGTCATTTAAATACGAGTATCCAAAAGATACTCTTTGATCAAAACTACTTACTTTAAAATTATAAGCCCCTTCGAACTCAACTCCCTGTGTATTTACTTTTGCAATATTTGTTGCTACATACTTTGATGTTACATCTGGCCTAATAAAATCAATTAAATTGCGAGCATCTCTATTAAAAATTGCAACAGAGGATGTATATTTTCCTAAATTATATTTCAGCCCTATTTCTTGAGAAAACGCTTCTTCGGGTTTTAAGTTAGAATTCCCAATTGTATTTCTATCGTTGTAATATAAATCTGTATAGGTTGGTATTCTGTAAGTTATTCCGAGGTTTCCATATGCTTTGAAATTTTCAGACAACTGAAGCCCTAAATCTAACCCCGGATAGGCATGGAATTTAAAATCAGAAAAATACGTAACCGCAACTCCCGGAGTAATATCTAACTTCTCATTCAATACTTTAAAACGGTGTTCTAAAAATAAATTAGCCATGGTTCTATCTCTATCTCCTAGATTATTACTGCTTATAAAAACTCTTGAAATGTCTATCCCAAAACCCGTAATCCCTAAATTTGACCTGTAAGAAGCATTTGTTTCTATCCCTACCTTGTTCGTAATATGTAAATTTCTGTAAACACTTGGATTATCTCTTATATAGACATATTCATCTTGGCCTCTTTTCCAATAAATTCTTGGAGTAATTTTAAATTTTTCTGTTTTAAAAGTAGTGGTAGCTCCAACTAAACTACTTTGGGTTTCCTCGTATTGTTCTGTAGCATTTGCACTCGCATAAAATCCATTTGCCCCGAACTTTTTATCAAAAAAAGTAGCAATTACCTCAATAGGTTGTTGCTTTTTATTGAAAATTCCCTTTAGTAAATAGTTTTTATTTTGATAATCTGAATTGTATCTATACCCCTCTGAAGTTAATATCCCCACATGTGCAATTACTGATGAATTGTCAAACTCTTTTCCAACAGTTACAGAACCATTTGATTGCCCAAAAGAACCTGCTTCAACAGTTGCAGAAACCGTGTTTGATAATTTCTTTTTTGTGACAATATTTATAGCTCCTGTAAATGCATTTTGTCCAAAAATTCTTGCTGCAGGACCTTTAATAATTTCTATTCTTTCAATAACTTCAATAGGTAAAGCTGCATTCATGGTATGATGCCCTGTTTGAGAATCGTCCATTTTTATGCCATCAATTAAAAGTAGCGTTTGGTCAAAACCACCACCTCTAATGTATAAATCTGCTTGACTTCCGGCAGTTCCTCTTCTTCTAACATCTACACCTGCAACTTGTTGTAATAAATCTGCAACATTTGTAGCTGCGCTGTTTACAATGTCTTTTGAACTAATGATTTGAATGGTTCTAGAATTGTCTTTGAAAGGCAAATCTATTCTAGTAGAAGTAATAATAACTTCATTTAAAGTGTCTCTTTTTACAGGATCTACTTGTGCTTTTACCTGTATGGCATAAAATAATATAACAATTATTAAAATACTTCTAATTTTCATAATATAGTGATTTAAAAACAGTGCAAAAGTCGTAACTTTCCGGACGATTGAACTAGTCCAGTTTTAAAATGATAGATAGTCCGGTAAATACTCTTTTAAAACAATTAATAGATTTTGATAAAAATCTATCTCAACCATTATACATACAAGTTTCTCAGCAACTTATAAATGCAATACAACGCAGCTATTTAGCAAAAGGTACAATGCTGCCAGGAACCCGTATATTAGGTCAGATCTTAAAAGTTCATAGAAATACAGCAGTTGCTATTTACGAAGAGTTAGCTTCTCAAGGTTGGGTAGAAATAATACCAAATAAAGGTACATTCGTTTTGGAACCCGAACAAAAAACAGCAAAAATAAAAGCCCCTTCTCAAAAAGTAAATGAAGCATATGCCTCTGCTAAAACAACAGAATTTCCTTTTGAAAAATCTTTTCATTTAGCATCCACTTTTCAGTTAACAAATGCCCAGTTTAGCATTAACGAAGGAAACCCTGATTTACGCTTGCATCCTGTACATCAGTTTACAAGGTGGTACAGTGCTGCCATGAAACGAAAAACATTGATAAAAAAATGGAACAGACCAAACGAATCTTCCTATTCTTTATTTCAAACTCAGCTATGTAATTATTTAAATGCTACTAGAGGTTTTCATATAAGACCTAATAACCTAATCAGTACCCGTAGTACAGAAATGGGTTTGTACATCGTATCTCAATTGTTAATAAAACAAAATGATGTAGTGTTGGTAGGGCATTTGAGTAATTATGCATCTAATATGATTTTTCAGCAAGCAGGTGCAACCATCAAAACAATTCCTGTGGATACTGAGGGTTTAGATGTTGAATACATAAAAACCCATTTTATAAAACGAAGTATTAGATGTGTGTATATATGTGCTCATAGAGATTACCCAACAGGAGTAACATTAAGCGTAGCTCGTCGCCTAAAGTTACTGCAACTTGCTAAAGAGTATAAATTTGCTATTATTGAAGATGATTATGATTACGACTTTCAGTTTGAGGGCTCTGCAATGTTACCCATGGCAAGTGCAGATGGTAACGGTACAGTTATTTATTTAGGAAAATTAGGGCAATCCTTATTTCCAAGTTTTCAAACAGGTTTTGTAATAGCCCCTGAAAATCTAATATCAGAAGCAAAAAACTATCTACAATTACTCGACAAACAAGGCGATTTAATACAAGAACAAATGTTGTCGGAATTAATTAATGAAGGTGAAATTTATCGCCTCATGAAAAAAAACATTGTACTATATAAAAAAAGACGAGATTCTCTATGCAAGCTCCTAACCGAACATTTTTCAGAAATAGCACAATGGGAAATACCCTCCGGTGGATTAGCTCTTTGGTTAGAATTTAAACCTAAAATACCGTTAGTAAAATTGGCTGAAGAAGCAGAAAAAAACGATTTATTTATACCAAAAACAATTCTTTATCAAGATAGAAAGACGTGTGCTATTCGTTTTGGTTTTGGACATTTAAATGAAATAGAAATAGGGGCTGTAATTAAGAAATTAAAGAGTGCTTATGGTAAAATAATGCTACGATAAAAAAAGATTTTTTTTACATAATAAGATATTAACAACTTCATTTTGCCTGCTATTTTTTGATACTTTTATGGCATGTTTGCACTTATAGATTGTAATAACTTTTATGCCTCTTGTGAACGAGTTTTTAACCCGAATTTACAACAAAAACCAGTTGCTATTTTAAGCAATAATGATGGTTGTGTAATCTCTATGAGTGATGAAGCTAAGAAATTAGAACTTCCTTTTGGTGCACCAATTTTTAAATGGGAACAGTTTTGTAAAGAAAAGAATATTACAGTTTTATCTTCTAACTACCCTTTGTATGGTGACATGAGTGCAAGAGTCATGAATATTTTAGCAGAATTTTCTCCAGAAGTAGAAATCTATTCTATTGATGAATCTTTTTTGAAACTAAACGGTTTTGAGAACTACAATCTCTATGAATACGGAACAAAGATGAGAAGTAGAGTTTTAAAATGGACAGGCATACCAACTTGTGTAGGTATTGCGCCTACAAAAGCACTGTGTAAAGTTGCCAATAAAATTGCACGCTCTAACTTAAAAAAATCCAAAGGAATCTGCATAATCGATTCTGAAGAAAATAGAATTAAGGCATTAAAATGGACTAAAATTGGAAATGTATGGGGAATTGGAAGTCGTTTAAAAAAACGGTTGCAAGACAAAGGCTGTTTCACTGCTTGGGATTTTACACAATTACCAAGTGACTGGGTACTAAAAAATTTTTCTATTGTAGCGTGGCGATTACAGAAAGATTTACAAGGTATTTCTAAAATACCAATGGAGGTCGTTTCTTCAAAAAAAATGATTGCAACCACCCGTAGTTTTAAACAAACCTACAGTGATATTGAAAATATTAAAGAGCGTATTTCAACATTTGCAACAAGGTGTGCCGAAAAATTACGAAAACAGGAATCGAGCTGCCACATGCTAATTGTACAGCTTTCAAGCGACAGACACAAAACAGATACAGCGCAACATAGAGAAAGTAAAACTGTAATTTTTTCGCATCCAACAGACTCTACATTAACTATTTCTAATGCTGCTGTAGCCGCTGTAAAATCTATTTTTAAATCTGGAATAAAATACAAAAGAGCAGGTGTTATCGTAACTGGTTTAGTGCCAAATGATAATTTTCAATTAAATTTATTTACTCATGAAAACCCTAAACACAAACCCTTAATGGTAGCTATAGACGCCTTAAATAAAAAATTTAAAGCGGATAAAATTAAGTTAGGAAATCAAGATTTAAAACATACTTGGAAAATGCGTCAAGAAAGATTATCTGCTAAGTTTACCACCAATATTAACGATATTATAATTGTAAAATAATATTATTAATATCTAAATAAAAGTTATAATTTGCATGCAAATGATAACATCTAAGACACTTACTTTTTTTACTCCAAAAACATCTTCTGGAAATGGAGCTATTTTAGTTGATGTTGGAATTTCAGCAGGATTTCCATCGCCTGCAGATGACTTCAGAGAAACAAGAATTTCTTTAGATGACGAATTGATCCAGAATAAAGACGCTACGTTTTTTGCCAAAGTGAAAGGTCAATCTATGATTGATGCTGGTTTAGATGATAACGACTTATTAGTTATTGATAGAAGTTTAGAGCCTACAAACAACAAAATTGCTGTCTGTTTTTTAGATGGCGAATTTACTGTAAAACGACTACGTGTAGAAAAAAGTACCGTTTGGCTACAACCAGAAAACCCTAATTATCCTATTATAAATATTACAGAAGAAAATGATTTTGTGATTTGGGGGATTGTCACAAACGTCATTAAAAAAGTATAATTTTAACTCTTTTGTAAAAAAAACTTCCCTACTTTAAAGAATTCACAAAATTAATTCAGATTTCGTTTTTCAACAAAAAAACGTTTTAAAAGTCGAGAGCAATCATTTTCTAAAATCCCCGCTGCCACTTTTGTTTTAGGGTGTAACATAGTTTTTAATTTTTTAAAACCTCTTTCTGGTTCTGATGCACCATAAACGATCTTACCAATTTGTGTCCAATAACTTGCACCTGCGCACATTTGGCAGGGTTCTAAAGTAACATACAAAACACAGTCTTTTAAGTATTTTCCACCTAAAAAATCAGCAGCAGCAGTAAATGCTTGCATTTCTGCGTGCGCAGTTACGTCATTTAATGTTTCTGTTAAATTATGAGCTCTTGCAATAATTTGATCTTTAAATACGATAATTGCTCCTACAGGAACTTCCCCTTTATCAAAGGCAGTTTCTGCTTCCTGTAAGGCTTTTTTCATAAAATAAATATCATCAAACGGTTGAATCATATATTATATATTAATTATGTAAATTTAAGTAATTATTTTACGATAGATTTGCATTTCTTAATAGTCCGTTGTAAGGACACAAATATATATATTGTATTTTTTTCGAAGACATGAAAAATTTGTTAGACAACATATCAAATCCGTCAGATTTAAGAAAATTAAATCCAGAACAATTACCACAATTAGCAAAAGAACTACGTAATTTTATTATTGACATTGTATCTACAAAACAAGGTCATTTAGGGGCTAGCTTAGGTGTTGTAGAACTCACCATTGCACTTCATTATTTATTTGACACCCCAAATGATTTATTGGTTTGGGATGTTGGGCATCAAGCGTATGGCCATAAAATTTTAACAGGAAGAAAAGATATTTTTCATACCAACAGGCAATTTGGAGGAATTGCTGGTTTTCCATCAAAAAAAGAAAGTGAATATGATGCTTTCGGCGTAGGGCATTCTTCAACTTCTATTTCTGCTGCGCTAGGAATGGCAATTGCATCTAACTTAAAAGGGAAAACGGAAAAACAACATATTGCCGTTATTGGTGATGCTTCTATTGCAAGTGGAATGGCTTTTGAAGCGTTGAATCATGCAGGAGTTTCTAATGCAAATTTGCTCATTATTTTAAATGATAATGCGATCGGTATTGATCCTTCTGTTGGTGCTTTAAAGGAGTATTTAACAAAAGTGAAAACAAATAAAAGACTAGCGGCACAAAACAATATTATTAAAGCTTTAAACTTTGATTATTCTGGCCCAATAGATGGCCATAATTTACCAAAAGTAATTTCAGAATTAGAACGATTAAAGTCTGTAAAAGGGCCAAAATTCTTACATGTAATTACTACAAAGGGTAAGGGTTTACGGCAGGCTGAAGAAGACCAAGTAACGTATCATGCACCAGGGAAATTCGACAAAATTTCTGGAGAAAGAATAAAAAAAGAAGGGAATTTATTTACCAAATACCAAGATGTTTTTGGGAAAACAATTGTAGAATTAGCAGAACAAAATGATAAAATTGTTGGAATTACACCGGCAATGTTAACGGGGAGTTCTTTAAAGTTTATGCTACAAAAATTCCCAAAAAGAACTTTTGATGTTGGTATTGCAGAACAGCATGCGGTAACTTTAGCTGCAGGAATGGCAACGCAAGGTTTAATCCCTTTTTGTAATATTTACGCTACGTTTTTACAACGTGCTTATGATCAAGTGATTCATGATGTTGCTTTGCAAAACTTACCTGTTATTTTTTGTATAGATAGAGCTGGTTTAGTAGGTGAAGATGGCCCTACACATCATGGCGTTTTTGATATTGCCTTCTTAAGATGTATTCCAAACATTATTATTTTTGCGCCAAGAAATGAAATTGAATTGCGGAACATTTTATATAGCGCACAATTAGGATTAAAAAATCCGATTGCCATTCGATATCCAAGAGGAACTGGTAATATTATCGATTGGAAGCAACCTTTTGAAAAAATTGAAATTGGAAAAGGAGTTCAATTAAAAAAAGGAACTAAAATAGCTGTTTTATCTATTGGAACCGTTGCTAAAAATGTTTCTGAGGCAATTGATTTAATTGAGAATTCGTCTGAAATATCACATTTTGATATGCGTTTTGTAAAACCTTTAGATGAGAAATTATTGCATCAAATTTTTGAAAAACATCAAACGATAATTACCGTTGAAGACGGAACAATAAAAGGGGGGTTTGGGAGTGCTATTTTAGAGTTTTCAGCAATAGAGAACTATCATCTCCCAATAAAAGTATTGGGTATCCCTGACAGTTTTATTGAACATGGTAATATTATAAAACTTCAAGAAAAAATTGATTTAGATGCTTTTTCCTTATCTGAAATTTTCAAAAATTTCAGATAAAAAAAGACGCTAAAATTAGCGTCTTTTTTATTACTTTTTTTAAGCTCTTTTTATTGTATTACAATTTTCTTAGAAGATTTTATTCCATTGCCATATATTAAATTCACAAAATAGATTCCTGAATTTAGATTTAAAGAAACTTCTTGTTTTTCTTGAAAACCAAAATCTAAATCTTCTTTATAAACTTGCCTCCCTGAAACATCAAAAATATTCATTTTTACTTTTCCTAAAGAACTTTCACCAAAAACCGTAACGTCTCCTTTTGAAATTGTAGGATACACACTGAATACCTCCTCTGATTCGATATTATCTATAGATAGAGTACTTGGATCTGAAGTGAACTGGCCGGTAAACATACCTCTACCATAGGTTGCCGCTAAAACAGTATTGTCAAACGTTCTTAAATCGAAACTATGTACAGGTACATCTTTCATTCCGTTATAAGCTTGATGCCAATTAGGATTTACATCACTAAAATTATCAGTCCCCCAAACTCCAAGATCAGTACCTATAATAACTTCATTTGAATTTAATGGATTTACCATAATTGCTCTTATGGAAATATCTGGAAAATCACCTTCTTTGTCTTGCCAAGAAGCACCACCATTACTAGAATAGAAAACACTAGAAACACCATAATTATAAAATGTTATATAAATATCTTGTTCTGTATCTCCTAGTTCTATACCTGAAATACTACCAACAAAATTAGCTCCTGTAATTTCTGTCCAAATAGCACTAGAGTCATTAAGTTTTACTGTAAACAACCTTCCATTTTCTGTACCAACCATAACATTTTTATAGAAAAAAGTGGACGCCAATGGTTTAAACACTGTAGGCGCAGCATCTAACAAGGCATCTGATAAAATATGCTTTGTTGCCGAAGTTGCCCCTAAACTATATCGATTTACTTGATATGTAGTTTCTGAAGATCCGTTCGTGTACAAGTTATTAGTATTACTATCTAAGGTAGATGGATTTATAAAATCCCCAGAACCCGAATCTGAATCAATTGAATATACTTGAGTCCCTGTTGCATAGTTTAAATAATAAAAATTGTTATAAACGTATGAGGTTATCATATATTCATTGTCCTTGTCAATAAAACAATAAGCACCATCACCTCCAGTAACTTTATTTGCAGAATTTATTCCTGCAGACGCATTATTTATTAATTGCGATCCGTTGTCTTGAGCTCCAGCTAATAATTTTTCATTTGCTCCAACTTCCTGTCCTATCGCTCCTTTGTAAAACTGAAGGGTGTTATAGTTTTTACTTCTAGAGGTTATGTTTACACCAGCATCATTTGAATAATAAACTCCACCGTCATTTGAAAACATCATAATAGAAGAAGAGTTGTCTAAAAACGTTAGTGCATGCTGATCTGCGTGAACCTGAGAGACATTTAAACTGGCCAAATTATTATTATTAGACCACTTAGAAATTTGTTCCCAAGATGCTCCTCCATCGATGCTTTTAAACAAATCTATACCACCAACATACAGTGTGTTTTCATCATTAGGATCTACCTCAATCATTAAGTCGTAAAACGCTTGACCTCTCGTAAAATCATCTGCAGGGATCCCATTATCAGCATCATTTGGTAATGATAAACTAGTAGTAGTTGCAAAAGCATCGTCTGTATAAATAATTTCTACCGGTGAAGAACTTGTACCAACTAGAACATACAGCAAAGATGCGTTGGAACTAGACACTGCTATTTGAGTTCGCAGACCATCTGTAACCTTGTGTTTTAAAGAAAAAACAGTACCGTCTGTTGAAGAGAAAATTTCACCTGCAGCATCACCAAAAGCATTGTCTGTTGTTGATACCCAAACCGCATTGTCTGCACTAATTTCTATATCATTTGGTATTGCTTCAGCCAGTTCTAATTTGGACCAGCTATCTCCATTATCTGCAGATTTAAAAAGACCAAAATCTTTTGGCCCTAATAATACACCTCTATAAAAACTTGTTCCTGCTGCGATATACACTTCACTATTACCAGAACCGATATCTCTTACTTTTATATCGTTTATGTGTTGAACCCCAGGTTTAGCTGTATAGCCAGAGTAATCTCTTACAAAAGGTATTGTTTCTAAATCTACAGTAACGCCGCTCGCTAGTTCATCTATGATAGCCTGTCCGTCTGCTTGTGAAAGCATGAACGAAGGAATTGTAACCTGATCTCCATCATCTCCTGACGCCATTCCAACAGCAGGTCCAGAAACATTATTAACCACAATAACTGCAAGAGCACCCGCATTTTGAGCATTTAATACTTTGGTTGAAAAATTACAAGATCCTCTATAAACAATAGCAATATTTCCTGAAATAGCACTACCATTAGTTAAAGTACTACACCCTTCGTTAGAGTTTTCACTACCATCATCAACTAACACTACAGTTCCAGATACTGGCGTTAAATCAGCACCAAAAGAACCAGAACTTCCAAAATAATCTCCCGCAATACTGCTTGGAGAATTAACAGTAACTTTTACATCTCCTGTAGGGGTTCCTGTATCAGGAATAACATAAGTATCTCCAAGCTCACCACCAAAAATTCTTGCCCATGTTTGCCCTCCATTAGTAGACTTCCATACACCATTACCATTCGCATCACCATTGGTATAGCTTTCACCGGTACCTACATAAAATGTCATCGTATTATTTGGGTCATGGGTGATGACAGACACCGCTAAATTTGCAGGAATCCCAACTTCTGACCATGCCGAATTAGCAGCTGTTATATCAGTATTAAGCCAAAGACCACCACTTACACCTCCAGCAAACACTCTTTTACCAGTAACATCATTCGGGTCAAACATAATTGCTCTAGTTCTACCCCCTTGATTATCCGGACCGCGTTCAGTCCAATTATTACTATTATCACCTGGCACCTTAGAAAAGAGCCTGTCTTTTCTTAATTTTTCTTGAAGCGCTAATAATTTTTCTGGCTCAGGCTTTCCTGTAAAAGGATTAAGAGTAAGTTCCCATTGTCTTTCATAAAACTTATTAGGGGCAAGTCCTACTGCTTTTCTTTCTTTTTTTGAAAGCTTGAGTGTTTCTTTAAAAGGACTCTCTGCTAAAAACTCTGCATGCTTTTTTCGCAATTTAGCCACTTCTGTATGCTGATCATCTTCAAAATTTATATTAATGTTGTAATACAGAAAGCTTATTCCAATAATTATACTAATTCCTATTGCTTTTTTCATTTTTTTTTTCATAATCTTTTTTTTAAGTTATGAATAAAGATATAATTATTTAATATTTCCAGTTAATTTTTTGTGCATTCTTATGGCGTAACTATCTGATATACTTGATACATAAGAAGAAATTAACATAATTCTAGCATATAAACTACTTGTATTTGTATTGAATTCTTTT
>Ga0209092_10000426_pt1 | contig 40931 bp, 25 predicted proteins | sample FraStrMetagenome_FD_187446 | JGI IMG/M metagenome (GOLD analysis project Ga0209092, IMG submission 187446) | Marine eukaryotic phytoplankton communities from Arctic Ocean - Fram Strait ARC3M Metagenome (SPAdes) (version 2) | ecosystem: Environmental > Aquatic > Marine > Oceanic | place: Fram...
CTCTTCTAGTTTTGCATTTGCCATCTTTTCAGCTTCAGCCTTCTCGGCAGCAATTCTTTCCTCTTCTAGTTTTGCATTTGCCATCTTTTCAGCTTCAGCCTTCTCAGCAGCAATTCTTTCCTCTTCTGCCTTTTTATTTGCCATCTTTTCAGCCTCAGCTTTCTCGGTGGCAATTCTTTCCTCTTCTAGTTTTGCATTTGCCATCTTTTCAGCTTCAGCTTTCGCAGCAGCAATTCTTTCCTCTTCTGCCTTTTTGTTTGCCATCTTTTCAGCCTCAGCTTTCTCGGCAGCAATTCTTTCCTCTTCTGCCTTTTCATTTGCCATCTTTTCAGCCTCAGCCTTCTCAGCAGCAATTTTTTCGTCTTCTAGTTTTGCATCTACCATCTTTTCAGCAGCAATTTTTTCGTCTTCTAGTTTTGCATTTGCCATCTTTTCAGCTTCATTCTTCTCAGCAGTAATGTGTGCCTGTTCAGCTTTAATAGCTACACGCTTTTCAGATTCTTCTTTTTCTGTGGCTATTATTTTTTGGTCAGGTGTAGCTGTCTCACAGGCATGCTTTCCCTTTGCATCTTCCTCTCCGTCTACAGAACCTAGATCTACTATATAACCCTGTCGAGTTTCATCTTCTGGGCTGGGTATTGCTTTTTCAATGATTGCTTTCGTGACGTTTCCAGCTATTTTGTCCATATTTGATTCTTGATATATCTTCGTTGCCATTTCCATGCCATCCCACGCAATTTTCCCGACAGATCGTAATGCCTCCCCACTCTTTCCTGGTTTAATTGAGACATACGCTGCAGCGAGACCAGTCATAAGTGCCGTTGAAATGGAAACGTCTGAAATGAGAGCCAAACTGGCAACGGAGAGGGCTGCTCCTGTGATAGATGATGATGTTACATTCTTTTCGACCTCTAGACTAAGAAGATTGCTCTAGTAATGGAAAATGTAGATTAGATATCGTAATAGATGAATAATTTCAATTTCAATTTCAATCGACTATCACTTATAAAAACTCACCAAATCGTCACTAACTACTTTTTTAACTACTTCGATCGGCTCAATTTTCTCGTCTGCGTCAATAGCAGCTTTATTCTTCTCATCAGCAGATGATGAAACTGGAGACGAAGTACTTTGGGTTCTTTCATTGTTTGGATCAGTGGACATTCGAAATGTGCTTTGTTTAAATGGTGTTAAAAAAGTTGTCGTTGAATAAGACGTGAATGCCCATGAGTGAACAGATAATACTGCAACAGATGAGATTGCTGTTGTGAGTGTAGCTAATCTCATTTTGTATTGAATGGGTTACTTTGTGTGAAAAGTGAGGTAATAGTATGAAGAAGATGTTGCTTTTCATGCATCAGAACCTTTCTCGAGTAACCGAACTTTCATGGCTGCCGTACCATAGATACGAAACAAGATGAATTACGCACTCTTCCGTCTGATTTGACAGCAGCTCATTAATCTAATTATCTGTGACGTAAGATTACAACAATTATTGTACGTCATTTTGTATATAGCAAATTATGAAAATTCTTCTAACCATAGAAATGACGTCAATTGTCATTTTTCTAAAAGCAACAAAACGTCATCTCTTTCGTTGGATCTTCACAACTTCGGACAATCATACAAGCATCCTACTTAGCTTAAATACGTGAAGAACAAATTCGAAATGAAAAAAAGATACCTTTTTGTCGACAAGAATAATCTTTCTTATACCTAACTTCGAAAAACACCATGGAGAAAGACCCTATTTCGTTATCACTAAGCACCACGGTTGCAGGAATTACACTTAAGAAAACGTTGTTGAACTCCTCTAATCCATTCGCGACGTCATTCAAGGATTTACAGCTTCTCGCAGACTCTAAAGCATCCGGTGCCATTGCTACAAGAACAGCCTGTCCCAATTTTGTGCATGATGACACCAAGCATCAATGGAGGAATTATGAATCTGGAAATACCATCAATTGTCTAGGTTACAGTTGTAATTCCTTTGAATACTATATCAACACAGTAAAGCATGATCTCAAGACAGACAAACCAGTCTTCATATCAATTAGTGGTTATGCGCAAGAAATTGCTACTATGCTCGAAGAAACCGCTAATTCTTTTCCTGAATCTTCTGAAAAGAATGTTCTGGTTGAAATCAATCTTTCATGTCCCAATATCGCTGGGAAGCCTCCCATCGCATATGATTTCGATGGAATGAAGGAATATCTATCAATTGTTTTTGAGAAGGGGAGTTTTGGTTTAAACATAGGTGTTAAATTAACTCCCTACTTTTATGAAGATCAATTTGTTCTCGCTTCATCTGTGATCAATTCTTTTTCGGAGTATATCGCCTTTGTAACAACCATTAATACAGTTGGTTGTGGTCTAGTAGTTGATATTGAGTCAGAAGCACCCGTCTTAGCAGATGCTAGTGGTGCTAGCTACGGTGGTCTTGGAGGGCCTGCTGTGCATTCTACTGCTCTAGGAAATGTACGACGTTTACGACAGCTTTTGGAAAAAGACATTGATATTATTGGATGTGGGGGGGTTGATAGCGGTAAAGCTGCATTTTCACATCTTCTTTGTGGAGCCAAAGCTGTGATGGTAGCCAGTGCTCTTTTAACTCATGGTGTTGATATCTTTGATAAGATTGAAAGTGAGTTAGGTGAGATCATGATCAAGAAGAATTACACAAGCATAGAAGATTTTCAAGGTAAATTGAAGGATGGATGGGAAACGGACTAACGCGTACATGGACCTAGTTTCATTTTAAACGTCGTTTTGCTGTAATGATTTGATTTTGTTTTTGTAGTCGTGTTAGGTTTGTATATATTCTATAAGTGACATTGGGATGAAAGAAAAAAAATGAAAAAAAAGATATTTAATTCTTCCATCTCCATCAGCACATCACGCATTCAACTTATAATTTCTTTGGCTTAGTTGATACACTATCTGTATTTTTAAAGTGAACAAATTACTATTTTCAGATTGTTTTACATGTTTTAGAGGATATTTCTTTATGAGGCATCTCTTTTGTTTTTTGCCCTATTCGAAGAAAGTTTTCTTCCCAATCTGGTCCAGTTGATGTTATTGTCATCCAGGAAGGTGGCTGCAAAACAGATGCGAAAATCCAATATCAAACTTGCTAAGAAGTTTTGAAGGACATCGTGTAATGACTATTTTTCAAAAATTGTGAGGAGGAATTTTTTATCTGGATATTAATTGGCAGGAATATACTTTGTATTATATTTGAATTTGTTCCACAGATAAACGAAGATGGAAGTTCATGGGTCCGTTTCAGTGAAACAAAATTCTCATTTATTTGCTTCTTCGCGCAAAAATTTATAACTGATTTGATTTCAATCGTTTTGGGCCTTATAAAACTTTTGTCAAAATACTAGGATTTAGTCATATCAAAAGAAGCAATCTTTGAGGCTGTGAGTAGGTATAGATTATACACCATTGAGAAACATGGTTATTGTGGTCTTTTATTGATAAGATGTTTCGTTGACCATACAATTTTCAAAGCTGTAACATAATTTAAAATTAGTTTAAGATTCTGGGTCGTATTTGTTTCACAATATTTGTGGAACAACAAAATGTATCATATAGTTTTGTCGAGCATATAAGACTTTAAAATTGTCATGGATGAAATGAGAGATCGAAAGATTTTATCATATAAAAAAGAAATATACATCAATTCTTGTACTGGTCTATTACCAGCACTTCAGGATTTGTCGACAAATGGGACATTAACAAAATTCCTCCCAATGACCTCATATCTACACGAGCAAAAGAAAGTACAAAACAATTTCATATTTGTCTTCTTTCAAATATTCCGATCAATTGTGGAATCCACTTTCGTTGGATAATAGTTATAATGACATCCTTTTATTTTTATACGTTATGCATGCAATAAAACCCAGTGGTAACCATCTTTGATATTTTAAAGGAAAAGACGAAGCAAGCCTTTTTCCCGAATGACCGTCAATATGTTTCTCCAGAAATTATGTTCTAAAGACAGTATGAATGGAAAAAAAGCATCAATATCATTTCTTGAGATCAAACAATATGGATTGGAGTTTTTATTCTCACCTTTTGAACTTTGAGACATGGGTTTCTTCATTTGCTTCGTGTACTTTTCCAGCTCCTTCATAATTTGATAAAAGCCATCTTTGTACGCATGGGCTTCAAGACCCAATCCAAATGTCAAATACGGTGCATAATACATCATCCTTTCTTGGCGTTGTTTCAAATCATAGGGGTCATTCAAAATTGATTTCATGGTATGAATAATAGAAGTTACATTTCGAACGTTGGTTTTATTGTAAGGAACAGTAACTACAAATGAAGAATATGGTACACTGTCGTCCGCAAATGGATATGTCAGTTCTATAGGTATTGGATCAAAGGGTGTATGCCAACTTTTTTTGGGCTCGCCATTATCATCCTCAAATGTCCATTCCAAAACTACAGGTATACAACCGTTTCGAATAACATCAAAAAATCGTCTTTGCCAACAATTATCACCTGGTAGAACTGGACAAAGAATAGAATCTTGATAAATGAAGGATGGGTCGGATGTTACCTCTTCTTCCATAATAAATGGCTTCCCTGCAAATGTACGATTGGGGAATTTATCTTTCATCAACCGAAAGAAAAGGCGACGAAAGACTCTTCCCTGTCGGCGTTTTTTTAGCATATTTTCATTCAATTCAATACCTGCAATAATGACGAAAGAATATGTACGTTGCCTTGTCCACCAAGATGCATTATGATGCAATAGTACCCCTGGTTGATATTTAGGATCCTCATGAAAGATGGGTACAATGATGTGTCCATTTGATTCTTTTTCATCCCTGTTGGAAACTAACTTAAGAGGTGTTCTTTTTTTAAAGATCTTATTGGACATGGAATCATCATAAGCTTGAAGGAACAAATGTTGATATTGACTATTTGTGTCATAAAATTCGAGACTTTGAAATAGATGAAACATTTTGGATGTATTCAATTGACCGCACGCATGTTCGTATCCATCTGTAAAGTGGCAATCAGAATGATGCATATAGGGTACAATATATAAATCTGCTTTTTCAGGGTGCATCGTTCGACAGGGATTTGATTGAAATAATTGCACCAACGCCCATTCTGTGGCGACATTTTCTTGTAGTGGTTCACCTTGTTTTATTATTTCTCTAATCCGATTATGAATGTCAGTGGTATATTCAGGCTCTAAATCATCATAAACGTATAGGGCAAGATCTAAATCACATTTCCGATGAACATAATTTGTATGATTATAAACATTTGGATCTTCAAAAACTGACTTGTAATTTCTGGAATGAGATTTTTCCTTTAAAAGAAATGCATCTATTTCTGTTTTCATTCTTTCATAATTAGATCGATCTATCCAAATTCGATCCTCATCCAATGAAATATGATTTTTATCCAATACTTTCAGAAGCTGAATATGATTGTACAATGATATGGATGCTAATATGAGAATCAGCATGAAAATTCCTGTCTTCTTTTTTGTAATGAGTTTTCGTATATTCCGATATGGTCCATCTAACGAAAGAGAATGAGTTCCCCATCCAAGCTGAAATTGAGGTTGGTGCTTGCTGCGTTTCCGCATTCTTTCACTCTTTAGGTCCTTATAGAGCATGCTTTAGAGCATTTCAAAGAATAGAAGTTTTACTTCATAATTAATTAGTGACATGATGCTCTTTTTCTGTTTTTTTATATCCATCATAATAATAATGTTAAGTGCCGTAGTGGTTGCGTGATTTGAATCGATTTGAATTGTGATAGCATTGGCAGTACGCTATAGTACTATAATTACGGTAGGTGAATCGCACACGCAGGTTAGGGTAAGTTGAACTGCCAATTTTATATGAGAAGTTGTGTGAATCTCTTTTCTTCTTATCACCCATAGAAATAAATATGGTAAACCTACTTGCACTCAATAATCATGCCGTAAGTCTTCTTTCATTAACTATTTACCGCAAGAGGGGATCCCTCTAAATAGGCTTTCAAAGCAGACCTAAATAATATAATTTACACATGTACCGAATAGGTTAGTGCTTGCCTATGTCTTCTATGATTGTTGCTCTAATTAGAAACAACTAGGTATAATAGTTTAAAAAGCAATAATTATAGAATGATTATGTGAAAAGAAAAATGAGAGCACATTTACCACACCCCTCTTTCGATGTGTCGACTAAATAGATGCTTTTTAACCTTTGTCACATTCAGTTTCACTCTATCATCGACATTTTCACTCTTCATTGGAGGAATATTCCAACGACCACAAAAAGATCTACATCAAGTTAAGCATTCAAGGGACTGGAAAGGAGCCAAGAAAGCCTTGAGAGATTCCAATTGTTGTGTTGTGTCAATTCTAGGTCTTGAGAAACATTTATGTGTCTTGCAAGAATACTTTGCAGATAATGGGCCAGCTGATTTGGATCTTCGAATAAAAGTCAATGTCCGATCTTCCATTGTACACGATTGCATATCTATACGACAATCTGTTACTCCATTTCCATTGGATCAAAACAATAACAACATCAGTGACAACGATGAAGCATCCATTCTTGAACATGATCCCTGTACAAAAGCTCTTGTAGAGCTTGCAAAAGGAGTTGCCTCCTTAGCAGATGGACCACTAGAAAATAATTGTGAGGGTGTTTTTTTACGAATAGTTTGTGCATCAGATTATAAAGCCATTGATCCAATGTATCACACAGATAAGGCTCCCTTAAGAGGTTATGTAACACTCCGTGGTGTAGGCACTGAGTTTATGACACGTGTTTGTACACCTTTGGAATATATTCAACTTCGAAGTCTTGGATCGGGAATTCCTACAAAAGATGTACGACAAGCTCAAGAATTAGAATTTATTGTCATGAAAGGTGATTATTACATTGAAGACAAGGATTTATCCTTACAGAAATCTTTGATGAAAAACCTTTGGACTCGATCAAATGCATGTGTCCATCGTTCTCCCTCAGCCGCCATGGAAGGATCACGAAGGCGGGTTATAATTTCGTTGGATTTGGCAGATGGTGAGGATGGACGAGAATGGTATCAGACAAATACCAAACGAGAATGGAGAGCTGGAATGACCCAACGTAAATCGAAGCTTGTTGCATAATATACATCTTGATTTATGGGCATGAGATAATGTAGGATCAATACATGCAAGTAACGTGACAAATTGAGATGTAATCACAATATATTATCTTTTTTGTCTCAACAATATTCATAGCCATTTCTCGTCAGTTGGATCCTGATAAAATTATAAAAAAAGAAAATAGACCATTTGGCAAGATTACAACAGAGATAAGTCACTTAAATCCTATCACTTTTTGGTAGTTTATGAAAGTGTTGCAAATAAATTTTCCTATTTTCTTTTGACGTTTCCAATCAATTTTTTCCAATTTAGTTTATAGTACCGCCTTGGATTTATTTCTCCTGAAAAACAATTTTTAATTATTAAATTTTCAAATTATCAAATGAGAGAGTCCTAGGAATGAATGATGACGCAAGAAACTTTACAATGACACACAACCAATCAAAATAAAGTTACGTATAAACTTACCTTGAATATTGGAAACTTGATTTCTACAGTGTTTTCCATACGTAATCACCATGTCTGGTGACAGTACGGCTGTGGTCCTCATAAATCAACCATCAGAACATGCTGAAACATAAATCTTCGTCGACAAGATGATACAAGGGTCAAAGAGATCATCATTGTTGATTCAATTTGGCACTATTATCATGCTTGTTTTGTCTTCCATTCGTCGACATAAATGTCATGCATTGCAATCATCATTAATGCGATTTGCTACCCAACAACAAAATTATCTAGGTGCCAGATCGAGAACCTACCCATTTTTGGTGTCACCACCAAGCCCCTACTTGTCCATCACTTCTCTATTTTCGACAACTTCGTCGGAAAGTGGTTTTTATGCGAATGGAGACAATTTTCCAACCTTTGCTTCTATGGGAGTTCAAAGTGAAGCACTTTTGAACCGACTGGAAACAATCTGCAAATTAACAAGACCATCTGCCGTACAAGCAGCCGCCTATGCTCCTCTCCTCTCTGGTAAGGATGCTGTAGTTGGTGCGGAAACTGGAAGCGGTAAAACGTTGGCCTATTTGATACCATTCATAGATGATATCTTACAAAAAAAACAGCAGTCTGATGATGAATTTGTAATGGACTATGATTATTGCCGTGCTGTAATATTAGTGCCCAACAAGGAATTGGCCAATCAAGTACTTCGAATGGCGGTCGATCTGTGCGGAGAGGAAGATGGTCCACGATCATGTGTGGTATGGGATGGGAGCAATCGTCCTCCTGTAGAAGATCAGAATGGTGAAGAAATTATTCGTGGCACGAATTCTGACACTGTACGACTTGCTATACTGCCTGGAGGATTGGATTCTCCAGAAGATTTTAAACCCTTTCGTGATTCCATTGGGATAGGGGGAACGAATGCCCCGATAGATTTACTGATTTGTACTCCTGCTGCGTTAGGAGCTTTTGGGGCAAGTCCAAAAAATATTGATCTCTTCGCTGATATCCAAACATTGATCATCGATGAGGCCGATATGTTATTGGATGGAGGCTATTTACGGCAACTGGAAGATGTATTGATGGGATTCCGACGTGCCGATAAATTAAGTCGATCTCAGTCTCATCATCAATCGGGTCCCACAGAGGAAGATTTTTTCGCGGCTGGCAAAACACAACATGTGTTTATTGGAGCGACATTGCCCGATTTTGGTTTAAAAAGCGTTGATGCATACATTTCCAAAAAGTTTCCATATGCTGAACGTGTTTCCATGCCAGGACTGCACAACGCAAGGCACTATGGACTCAAGGATGGTACTATCTGGTTAGAACAGAATTTCGAAAATAATAACAAAGAAAGAATGGAGCAGTTGGTTGAATTTTTGAGAAACAGTGATGAGGACGGTGGTCTAAACGATGATAAAATCATGGTCTTCTTGAACACTGTTGATGACGTGGATGGTGTCACTAATGGGTTGAGGTACGTTTTCTGCCATAATATTTTGATTGCGAATGGAAACTTTTACGGCTTTAATTTTTAGAGTCGCCGCCTTGATCAAATATATACCGTGACAAAGGTGGTGCTGTTTAGAGCCAAAAGTAACGTTAAGGGTGACGCCTTAAATGATTATGGATTGTGTGTTCGTAACAGGATGCACTTTGACAGATGTCATTTGAGGAAGATCTGGACCTACTACATTCTACTTATAATCCCATTTTAATTTGCCCATGCTTATTTTTTACTCACATGTCTTCTAAACTATTGAAATATAAAATGGCAGACGAGCAGGGTTCAAGGCTGTACCTTACCATGCAAAAATCCCTTTAGGGGAGAGAGCAGCAAATCTGCAAGAGTTTCGAGAGTACACAGCAGGGGAATCATCCGATGTTTCAGAAATGCCAATCCTGGTATGTACTGATTTAGCATCGCGTGGTTTAGATGTTCCTGGAGTGACCGCTGTGGTACAACTCCAATTTGCTGGTAATGTAGTAGCACATTTGCACCGAATGGGAAGATGTGGACGTGCTGGAAACAAGAATGGTAAGGGTATCATTTTTTACGGACCCATGGAAAAAGATCTAGTAGAAGTTGTGCAAGAGGCAGAAACGCAACAAGAAAAAATGAAGTTGAAGGGAGATGTCCTGGATGAAGAAGATAAGAAAGGTACAGTGAAAAATGCTTTCAGTAGAAAACGAGGCTTTACAAAGAAACGCAAGAAAGAACGAAGAAACATGTGACCAACATTTATAAATTGTTAATACATAATTCTTTAAAAAAAACTTTATTCAGTTTATGCATTCTGGTGAGATCGGATCGTTTCAAGCTTTTCAAAAACAAAATGCATTATGTGAACATGACAGCAATTCCTAGGAGAATTGAGGAACAGGTTACTGCAGCTACAGAAATAGTAACAAGGATCGAGAACGATTCAGGATTTGAAAAGATGTAACAAAAACCCATCATGATCAAAGATAAGATCTGTGTAATGCCCTTTTCTCCATTAAAAAAGACGGTTTGATGAGATTTAGGTACTGTTTCTTGTAGCAACTGACGTTCAACCAAGTCAAATGTCCAAAGCCCGATCCTAGACAAGCTGATACTCGCAAGAAATTGTAGAAGAAGGAATGAGGATGTCCCACTTTCCGTGTTGTCGTCACTTGATCCAAGTTTATTGCTTATTTCATAGAAGCTGTAAACGCCAATTAAAATGCAGATGGATTGTAACCATTGTGCAAATCTAGATGCATGATGTAATGTTGTCGCATACTTGATGAAATATGGTGATATTAAAGTTGAAAATGCACCGCAAAGCTGCGAACTAGAACCAGCATATGCAATTATTTTCTCGTTGATGTAAAATTTTCCATTCAGTGAGTTCATCCATGCATTTAAAATTCCTCCAGGTGATAAAACCGTTAAGTATAGTAAAACATACGCCAAAAGGACCAGCTTAGTTTGAATTGGGAGAGTTCTATAAACGTTTACAAAAGAATTGTGTTTTTGGTTCTTTTTTTCTTTTTCCTTAATGGTCTCGTTTTTCTTCTGTATCAAGAATGGTTTGTAAAATACAGCTTTTTTGGCAGAATAAATAATCAAAGTTGCACCAACTAAATGCTGCATTATTAGCATGAACAAGATTCTGTGATAACCGTACTCTTCAATGCCCCAAGAAATCAAGATAGGACAAATGGTTGCTATGATCAAATCTATCTGCGATAATCTAGCATTTGCTTTAGAAAGTCCAAACGAATCTTTTTGTCCTTTCTTGCTGCCACTTTCAAATACTGCTGCAACCCATTCTTTCGAAATAATCAAAGATAGGAAGCTTGAGAATATCTGGTTTGAAAGGGAGGAATTGAATCAACAATAAGTAGAGAATTCTTTCGTGAAATGTAAACTGGAATCGAACTCCTTCATTACTTACTGCGTCTATTGCTGAAAAACATAGATAGAAAACAAAGGCCTTATCAGAGAGTGGGCTATCACATACAGACATGCCACCATTTGTGTCAAGATTACTTTTCTCTCCTTGAAAAGTACTATAGATAATTGACCCCCCAGCTGCAACAGCAAGATTTTCCAGCAATGTAGCTTTTGTGAATACCTCAAATCCTCCTTTTCCACTCTTGTCATACAATTTAGCCACTGTTGTGGACAAAAGTGCTACTGCTAGATTTTGGACGATAGTTACTGTAGCAGTGGGTCTAAGCGCCGAAGATGTGCATTGCGAAGAGAAAAAAAGTGGCAAAAAGAAAGAATAGGAGCGATCGGCTAAGCATCTGGCTGTGTGAGCTAGGCAAATCCACATCCAAGCTGCGGATGTCTCTTGATCCCGTGTCATTCTACAACGTTATGAGTGAATTGTAGAGGAAGGGTGCGAAATTTTGAGCAATATGGGAGGACATGTATACAATCAAACAAGAAGATACGAGAAACTGAATCCAATCAATAAAGTGAACATCAGAAAATCCAGATTATAATGGTAGCCTCTACGAACCTTTCGGGGATAACTTTGGCCTTTACTGCACTGTAGCAATTAAGATTTATTGCGAGCAAGTGCGTTGCTAAATCTTGTTTCAATTGAAACTGAATCTAGTGCGTATCGATTATGCTGGCTTTGTGCTGTTTACACAATTTATATTGCTTTTGACGTACGTAGAACACGATTGATTACTCTCTCTCTCTAGAAGTCCGTAAATTTTCAATATTAATCCTGCTGCATCGACTGATATCAGTCAATGATCATAGATAAGTGAAAATAACTAATATAATTTAACTTCGAGAAAAAAAGTTGAATTCATTGGAAATTAAAAAAAAAACAATCATCAATCATTTTACACTGCTGCCATCGAAGCAAGCAAACAAGTAAACTCAGTGATTAAGTACAACAAATGACTTGACTTATCATCAGAATTTGTTTGACTTGTTGCTTATGAATTCATTAGATCATTCTTCAAAGCATTCTGAATTCTTTTCAAGAATTCAGATTAAACGCTTCTGAGGTTCCCAATTTTTTCGATTACATCTCATTCTTTCGTTCAAACTCGCATGAAATTCGTCCTGATTTTGTTATTTTCTCATTCCAATCGAACTTCATTGTATGCGTTTGTTGAACTATCTTACCAGGCTCTGCTTCTTATTTCTAAATATAATTTGATTTCTGATGCATAATTAGATTTATTGCCAAAAAATTTTGTCTGTTATAAGCTTACTGCACCTACTTTTCATTAGTAAGTCCTTTGCACATCTCATTGATCTATCCTGTATCTGTCGAAAAGGATTTTGCTCTTGCTTTTTGAAAGATTTGAACCGAATGCTCTTTAAATTTACGTCAAAGAAGACAATTTTTTTCATAGCAACTGAAAATATTTTGCTTTCTTATGCATGAAAGTCGTGATTCATCTTCAATCAAATATCTACTTATACTCGTCCATTACAGTTGTATTCTCTTCTATTTGCTATGACCTATTTGTGTTCTAGTTCGCTTCAACCAGCAACTGATATCAAATTTTTGCCCATTCAAATGGAGAAGCAAATCTATTTACTCTATAATTTGATACAATGAGACTGCTCTGTAAAATGGATTTATAACAGGAGGGAATATAAAAAATATGTTTTTTATGATTTTTGCTCATTATTAGCTATTGCAGGATTACTATACCCAACTCACAATTTTCATTCTCCTTACGTCAAGAATGATTCTATCTTTAAATTCGAAATTGATATCAATATACCAAAATCAAATTGAATTTAGATTTAATAACTATTGAACATAATTGAATCTTTTTCTATTGAAGTATGGGGCAGGTCATAGGGAGAGCTCCGATACAACCTCAAGCACGTCCTTTCGTTAATCTTCCTTGTCAAAATATTCATGAAATTTGGGAAGCCTTCAATGATATTGCTGAAGGTTTTGGATTGACAAAAACTGAATTTCAAGAAATTCTCCGTGTTGCGACGAAAGAATATACAGGTCATCCAGATAGGATTATCCTATCCCAAGCTGAAGCCCTGTTCGTCTTGTTTGATGATGATAAAAATTCTTTAGTTGACTCGTTGGAATTCTTATCCGCGACTGCTATCGTTTCAGCAATGCCAATGAAGAAGAAATTGTGGTTCGTTTTTGGTGTTTTCGATTTTGATGAGTCGGGACTACTTACTGTAGATGAAATGATTTTAGCTTTGCGAGCTGCAATGTCGGGATTATGTAAAATTGCGGGCGTGGATAAACCCTCAATTTCAGAAATCGATGTAGTTGCAACAGGTGCATTTGTAAAATCTTCTTTAGATCCAAGTTTTGTACTACATGGAGATACCGATACCAGCACGAAAAAAAGAACAACTATAACCAAAGATGAATTTGTTTCATATGCAATGAATAGTCCTGAATTGATTTCGTGGATGGAATATTTTGGTGACTTCGAAGAAATAGAAGAGTCATCAAATACAAGTTTTGTGCGCCCCGTTCGATTTTCAAGGAGTGAACAGCATCAGGATATTGTGGACAAGAATTTAGCGCAAAAATTACATCAACTCCAACCTGAAACATACAAACGATTGGAACCATGGCAACATGTGGCAGATCTCTGTGAACCGTCAAGTTATGAGACCCCACAACGTAATTCTTTACCTCGTATTAATCTTAATTTGGATTGGATTCATGGAAGAAATGTGGACTCAAAGGCATTTTACACCCACGATGGCTCAATAATTTATTCGGCAGGAGCGACAGTTGTAAAATCTTTTATAGATAAAGAAAACTCAAAACAGTCGTATTTTATGGGCCAATCTGATCATATCACGGCATTAGCTATTTGGCATAATGATATGACCGACTCTATCATTGCTGTGTCACAGCTTGGGGAAAAGCCAGCAATCAATATTTGGTCCTCATCAAGTATGAAAAATATTACAACTTTATCGGGATTTCATAAGGTAAGAGTCTTTTTAATCATTTCTAAATATCTGAAAGGATTAAGAACTCATATATTTTCCCTATCTGTAGAATGGGGTTTCTCATTTAGATTTTTGCCCGTCTGGTGAACTGATTGTGTCTGTTGGCATGGATGAGTACAATTCAATTGCGGTTTACAAGTGGCAAGAGCGATGCCTGATTTTTTCATCCACCAACGTATCACGTTTTATTACAGACTGTCGTTTTTTAGGTTCAAGCTCAAGTTTTGGAATTTGTGGAGATAAATTTGTTCATTTTTGGTCATATGAAGGAAAGAAATATTCATATTGTAGACAACGAGGTATTTTTGGAAGGAAGGAATCAAGAAAGGATATGACATGCATTATATATTTCGGTCATAGTGTTGTGACAGGAACTATAAACGGTGACATGCTTGTTTGGGAAGATCGAAATTGTGTAAAAACTTTGAAAAATCGTACTAATGGTGCAATAACTGCAATGCATGCGGTAAAACCAATTTATGGAGTTGGGGGAGGGTTGTGCGTAGCTACAAGTGATGGGAAAATCAATATTTGGAACGAGTCTCTAGAATTGTGGACTTCTTTCACCACTAATTCTTATGGAGGGTTACAGAGAGGCATAAACACTATATGCTGGGACCCTTCTAGAAATAAAATTCTTATTGGACTTGAGAGTAGTGATCTTTTTGAAATAAATGATATGGATGGATCAAGTATTAAAACAATTGTAGACGGGCATTCTGGGGACCAAATTTGGGGAATTGCATCAAATCCGATTGAACCTACAAACATAGTCACTATTGGAAGTGATAAAACAGTTCGAATTTGGAACACAAAAAAATGCACTATGATGAAAATGGTCGTACTTGATACGATGGCGTGTTGTGTTTCCTATAACCACGATGGAACCAAGGTAGCGCTAGGACTTGGTAGTTCAATCAATGATGATGTACAAAAAAAAGGAGCCATTACAATATTAAGAGAGACAGACTTGATGATAATGCACGAGGCACGTGATACATGTGATACTCTAACAGATTGTAAATTTTCCAAAAATGGAAAGGTTCTTGCATATGGATGTGATGATGGATGTATTTATATTTACGATGCAAGTGATTACACGTATCTAGGTAAAGCTATTGGTCATAAAGGAGCAATTTCAAGTTTTGACTTTGGGATAGCATCTGATGCGCATCAAACCTTATTCATTCGTTCAAACAGCTCTACTGGGGAATTATTGTTTTGGAATACAGTAGGAGAACAGCAAATTGCAAGAACGCAAAAGGATGTTAAATGGGAAACGCACTCGTGCTTGTATTGTTGGTCTTCTAAAGCAATACATGGGCTAATTAATGACGGTATTTCAGTACAAGCGTGTGCTGTATCAAAGTCTGGGAAAGTTTTAGCTTGTGTTGATAACATCGGCAGAATTCGCATCTATACGTATCCTGTACTATCCGTTAACCAATATTTTTTAGCCTATAAAGGGCACTCAGCTGCAATCAAGTGTATAACTTTTACCGCTAACGATGACTATCTCATTTCTGTGGGGGGTGACGATTTGAATATTTTTCAATGGAAATATTCCGTAGATGTAGTAGAACCAATCATCAAGACAGATGAAAGGTCAGTTGCTTCCCTGAAAAGAATATTTAAGAACCCATATGAAACTTGGGATATTATAACAAATGATGATATGAGTTTTATGTTTGCGATGGAAGAGAAAAAAAGTGATCAAAACTTTGCTCCCACAAAGCCATGGAGGCGCACCATTTGTGCTCCAAGTAATTCCATGCCCCCAGATAATTCAGAACCTGATGGAAATTTATCTTTAGAATGGATTAATGGGTATAGCGCAGAAAAATGTCGAGGAAATCTCCTTTATGGTGACTCCGGCCAGGCCATCTATAATGTGGGGAAAAATGTTGTAGTTTATGATACAAAGAAAAATGCTCAGCAATTTTATAGGGGTGCTGTTGACGAAATAAGCTGCATTGCATTACATAATCAAAAATATCTTTGTGCTGTCGGTCAAGCAGGGAGTATACCTAACATTCATATATTTAACTACAAAACTCAAGAAACTTATAAGGTGATCAAAGGACAGCACAAGCAAGCTATCTCTGCAATTGAGTTCGATAAATGTGGTCGCTACCTCGTAACATGTGGACAAGATGACGACAATACAGTCATCATGTATGATATTGAAAATGATCTTGTCATTGCGTCGGTGCCAACCGGAGATAAAATTACATTAGATTTAGAGTTCCATAGAGATAATTCATTTTTCATTCAATGTGGCGATCACATCCTTCGCTTTTGGACTTTGGAGAATGACGGTAAGACTCTCAATTTCAAGGATGCTTACTTCGGAGACAAAGGACAAAACCAAGTATTCCATGCAATTGGATATTTGGGCAATTTTCCTATGATAGGAACAGATGATGGGTATTTGTACCGATTTAGTGGTAGAAAATTAGAACATGCATTTCGGGCCCATAATTCTGCTATATATACAATTTATTCTACGAATGGAGGAATCATTACTGGGTCGAAAGATGGGAAAGCAAAAATTTGGACACAGTCACTTCAATGTAGGCTTTCCATAGATATGATGGAATTAGGAAGCAGAAAAAAGGAGATTAAATCAGTATGTTGGAGCAACGAATTAGAAAGTCTCCTTGTTGGGACCCTGAGTAACGAAATTTGGGAAATTTCTGCATCGGATGGATCCAATTTACATAGTGGTCCCCTTGAGAGATGTCATTTTGGTGAAAATTCTTCAGGGCTTGCTATCAGCCCAACTAATCGTCGATTTGTTACGACTAGTGATGATAAAATTCTGCGACTATGGAATAGCAGTACGCATGGTTTAATGAAATCAACGGAGCTTGAGATGAAATCACGTGCATGCTGTTATTCTCCAGATGGTGGTCTCATTGTGGTTGGTTATGGCACACCAAGACGTGAAACAATCAAGACCTATGATGGGAAGTGGACGATATTGAATGAAACTGATTTCAATATTTTACATGAAACTAGAGATTCAAAAAAATATGTATCGGAAATAAAATGGAGTCAAAATGGACAGTATATTGCTGTTGGTAATGCGGACAATAAGATATATATTTACAAAGTTGATTGCGCAAGGAAGTCAAATATTAAAATATCCCTCAGCTCAATTATTGACCAGCATAATGCCAATATATCGCATTTTGATTTCAGTTATGATGGCAAATACTTGCAATCAAATTGTTCGGCATACGAACTCTTTTTTTTTGAAGTTGAAACTGGTCTTCACATTCCAGGAGCATCAAGATTGAAAGATGTTGAGTGGGAAACGCAAACTTGTGTACTAGGTTGGAATGTTCAATCTGTTTGGCCACCTCAAAATGATGAAACCGACATTACATCACTCGATTGTTGTAAGAGCATTGATGGCAATATGAGTACAGTAGCAGTTGGGGATAATTATGGCATATTGAAGTTATTTAGTTATCCATGCACATTGATAGATGCCAACTCAAAACGTTTCAAAGCCCATTTGGGTTCAATTTCAAAAGTGAGATGGATTTCAAATAGCCATCTGGTCACAGTTGGGGGATATGATCAATCAATTATGCATTGGAAATATGCAACTAGTGAAGTAATACCGGATGAAAGTACTATTTCAATTCAACCCGAAAGAATACCAGACCCAAAAATTGTAGAAACCACTATACTTTCCAGTAAAGATAATTATTCTGAAACCATGGTGGGACGATTGGTTGAGTCCGATAAGAAGCTTTCTCGTCAATGGATCGCATCAATGGTGCCCCCAAGTGAAATACCTTCTATCAGTCAAGGCGTCCCAAAAGTATCATTAGAATTGAGATATGCTCATGGCCTCCAATTGCAGTATTTGAATAATGCCTTAGTGTATAACACACAAGGAAATCTTGTCTTTTCGACCTCAAACATGTGTATTGTCCAAGATAGATGTGATAACAAACAGATTTTTTTTCGAAAACATGAATACCAAATTTCTTGTCTAGCGTCTTCAACCTGCAGGAGATATATAGCAACTGGAGAATTCGCACTACGCCCCAAGATAAAAATTTGGGATAGTCACAATTGTAGTGAAATTGGCTTACTCAAGGAATTTCATCGCAAAGGCATTATTGCTTTGTCATTCGATACTGATTCAAAACGTCTTGTTAGTATAGGAGACGAAAATGAACATATGGTTTGTGTCTGGAGATCTTCAGGTGGAAATTGGAATCAGCCAACGCTAGAAGCGTGGGCAACTAGTGGCACAGGCCGTATTCTATTTGGATCGTTTACAAGCTCCACATATCCAGGATTCTTGGTTGCGACAGGTGGTATAAATCACATCAAGTTTTGGAACTTACAGCAAACTGATCTCATTTCCACAAAAGGAGTATTTGGATCAGTAGGAAAAGTTCAATCTATGCTCTGTGGTGCGAGTATTGGAGAACAGTTTGTGACAGGAACCCCAAGTGGGCATTTATATTTATGGAGAGGACGAAAACTAGAAAAAATCATAAAGGCGCATGATGGGAAGGTTAATGTTATACGGTCAAGTAGAAATTTAAAGTTAGTAACCGGAAGCGATATTGGACACATATCAATTTGGTCTAGCAAATTTGAGCGTTTGCGTACATTTCACCTCTCAAATGCAAATATTCCACCAATGAATCCTTGTTTACGTTCACTCGATATAATGCTGAATGAATCTGGACAGCAAATAATGAAAATATTGATTGGAACAAAAGGCAGCGAAATATATGAGATATCTACAAACACTGGCAATATGATTCTTATCCATGAAGGTCATTATGAAGGTGAATGCTGGGGTTTAGCCATGCACCCTAATGATCCAGATATATTTGCGACGAGTGGGGACGATCAAACCATTCGGCTCTGGAGTGTGAGTTTAAATAGATTACTTCGTAAAGCAAAAGTTGGTTGTCCTGTGAGATCTATTTCTTGGTCAAATGAAGGCAGAGATTTGCTCGTAGGATGTGGGAATGGTAAAGATGGGGAGCATAATAGAAAGGATGGTATAGTAAGTTAAAATTGCTATTTGAGTATCAAGTTGGATATGAACATTATTAATTTCTTATTATGTTTAATCTGAAACATGTTATACATGTGATTAAAGTTCATGATATTGGATATCGAAACAATGCGAATAAAAGTAGAAGGTCGTGACTCGAAAAAATGGATAACGGATGTCAAATACAGTCCTGACTCCAAAACATTTGCTCTGACCTCGTCCGATGAAAATATCTACATATATGAAAATTCAAAGAAGAAGAATCATGCTCTTCGTACTGTAATAGAGAAGCATAATGACGAAATCCTAGGAATTGATTATTCTTCTGATTCATGTTTTATTGGTACTTGCTCAAAAGATCACGAACAACATTTTCGTAAGTTGCTCCTGTTTTTTGTATCCATCATTATAAAAGATATTCAAGATTTTTACTTTATCGGCTTTTTTTAGATACAACAAAGAATGGAGAATATGTTTCGCACCCATCACAACTAAAGGATATAGAATGGGCTTCAAATACTTGTACATTTGGATGGGCGCTTCAAGGTATTTGGCCTTCTATTTCCGAACAGGAGAGTCTGGGTACTCCAACATGTGTGCACACCACTAGTGACAACAAAATTCTAGTAACGGGGGACAATTGTGGGAAATTGAAGCTATATGACTACCCGGTTTTATCTAAAGAGGTTTGTATCACATTCAATATTGGAATCTATTCTGTAGTGCCATTTCTCTAATCTCTTAAATTAAATCTCTCCAAAATGACAGGCCAAGTTTCGTTCAACAAAACCCCATACAGATCACATTGCAAAATGTCGATTTAGTTGTGATAATTCAACTTTGGTCACAATAGGAAGAGCAGATCGTTCTGTTCTTGTATGGGAGATAAAGCGAAACGATAATCCAAATCACTAGTCTCTTTTTTCATAAGGTTATGAAAATAGATCTTTAAGACTTTTGGAGGATATCTAAACATTTATTATTATTCAATCGTTATTTTGTTCTTAACCTTCCAATCTTAATCTTTTTCTTACGATGATGCTTACTGAAACTTTTACTTCTAGTTAATCCGTGTCCACGATAATGGGAAGGTCTGCTAGATAAAATTTTAGTTGATACATTATTTCCGTCACATTTTGATGCTTCGTTCATCGAATTTTCATATTTTATTCCAGACATGTTTCTTTCATTGATGTCCGTTGTAATTGGTATAGAAGCATTAGATTTGAGACATTGATTATATGTTTGGCTTGCGACTCTTGCGCATAGCGGGCTTTCAGCACTTTCTGCTCTTACAAATCTATCAAGTTGAGAAGAGGCATGGGCACTTTCAATTGCTGATCCACCATCGTGCAAAAAATCATTTGAGTTTTGGGTCGACAGATTCCACCATTCTTGCAGAGCACTCAAAGATGAAGAAGATACAGTCCCTGGAGATGAATTCCGTTCAAGTAACAGACTTTGACTATTTGTGTCAGATATATTATTTAAGAAAAGAGGAAGCAAAGCTGGCGATACGATCTCATACTTGCTGCTAGGATTATTTAAATAAATTGGTATTCCACCAAATTCATTTCCAAAATTAGGGTATCTCAAATCAAGTTTGAGGCAATTATTTGTATCTTGATGTACACAAATATGATTCTCATTATCGACGTCGTATGAGTTTGTTTTTGTATTTGTGATACCCCCAATCGATTTCAGGGATGCAGCCATAAATTTAGCTAACTTTTTTGGAAGAGACATTTTATCAAACGATATAAACTCATGCCCATGCGAAGATTTTGAAGGTTGATTAACTTCCTTTAGTTTCATCAAAAAATCAGCTTTCAAATCTACATCTACACCCAAATCGTCAAAGTGTTCCAGAAGCGATGATGTAGTGAGCGGGGCACCTTGAAAATATATAGCATTCGATCCAGTTGATGGAAATGATGAATATTCATATTTATCAAATATTAAGGCTCCAAACTGGACTTTTATTTCTGGTTTTTGTGTTTCTTTCTCAACATGGTCTTTTCTTTTGTTCCCATAATTTTCTTTATTTACAGAGTCTGAATCGTTAATATCATGTTTTGAATGTGGCTTGAGCATCACATTATCTAAACTTGATAAGAATGTGAAGGTGATATCGATAAAACCAAGAGTATTATTGAGTGGAAGTAACTGATTTGGTTTTTCCTTCGTTTGTGTTTCGGTACCCTCTGAATGATTTTGGCAAAGATTATAGCGCTTCAAAAGCATATTCATTTTTTCGGCATTCGATATCTGCAACGGGCTTCTCCAATAAAGTTGAAAAGAGGAAACACGTTTCTTTGCCCTTATATTAGTTATTTCCTCATGTGATCGTTTCCTTGAAGATAAAGAGGAAATGGAGGAGTCAAAACCTCCAGATTCTTGATCTCTTAGATTTGCACAATGCATCACATCTCTAGAGGAAATCAAGTTTGTTACAAGGTGTACAGCAAAGCATTCTAGGAACAATGTTTCATTCGAATCATCATTTTTAAGTTGAGTGGCTTGCATTGATAATCCGATATTGCTTTGGAAAGTAACATCTATAATTTACCGCCAATATCTGGGTTTAAGACGTTTCAAAATAACCCCCTTTCATACAAAGCTGGTATGTTACTTAGTTAGTTAGTTTCTTCTGATATGTTTATAGTGGTGTGTACCAAGGCATCAGACTATAGCTAGGGCCCGAAAGTTTATCATCCCGTGACGTATGAAAAAATGGTAACTCTTTGTTTCGTGTAGTTACAACACGCACTTTTTTTGACGCAAAAAAATTAAAAAATTTTGCGTTTTATCTCAAATAACCATTCTTTGCACTAAGATGGCTTCAACAGCAACAAAAGCCATAGGCAAAGCAGTGCCCAAGTTTCGATACTTGAGTGCATGGTTTTGTCCATTTGCTCATCGTGCAACTTTAGCTCTGGAGCATCATGCAGGTCGAGTTGATTATGAATGGGTCGAAGCCTTGGTATGTGTGTCACAATCTGTTTTCCAGGATAAAAAACTTTATCAAGAACAGTATTTCATTCATTTTTATAAATCTAGTTTCGAGATGTATTTCATACCATATCTCATGTTGCATGTGTTTGGATGTAGGGCTGGGAACAACGAAAAGATGAAAAAAATGTGACAGGAACAGGCAAAGAATGGTGGTATCACTGGAAAGCAGAAGAACTAAAACGCACGAATCCATCTGCCCTTGTTCCAACATTAATTCCCGTTGACACAAACACAGGAGCTCCGGATGAATCAAAGGTAAAAAATCTTTGCAAATATCGTTGTGGAGTTATACTCAAAACCGTTAATAATTTGGTTTCTTACATAAATATTTTGTCATTTAGGTTGTTTATGAATCTATAGTTTGCATTGATTTTATTGACCAAATAAGTAAAGCTGTGGGGAAAGATCGTCTTGTCCCGGAAGATGCATATGAACAAGCTCGTTGTCGTGTTTGGGCCGAAAAAGTAAATCGAGAATGTTGTTCACCTTATTATGGGGTGTTGGTACGAAAAAAGCCAGAAGAACAAATGGAGCATTTCGAAAAACTTTTGGATGGCCTACGATCTTTTTCATCGGAATTAGAAAAAACCGAAGGGCCTCTCTTCCTGGAGGATAATCAATTATCAAATGTAGACTTGACTATTTTGCCTTGGGCCTTTAGATACTATGTGTTTGAGCACTATCGAGGAGAACAATTTGTACTTCCCAAGGATGATCCAAGCTTAAAAGCTTACTTTGACTGGTATAAGCATGTTATCAATTTAGATGCTGTTAAGAGAACATTGCCAGATGAAGATCGATATTTGATCCATATTGGTAAATATGCAGATTCTAGTGCAAGAAGTAAAGTTGGTAAGTATAATACCGTCTTTTTTTTTTGCTTTTACCTTATTCTTATGTGGTCATTGAATGTAATTATTCTTGTTTCCTTTACTATTTATTTCGAAGCAAACGCGGTACGAAGAGGAGTTGCTGCGCACGAACTTGATGATAAGATTGATGAATATTAAATATAACTAAAATACTCTTTTTGGAGTTTTAACATGGAATACTAGAAAATTTATCTTACTAAATGAAATATAAATAAACATTTATATTTTTCCTTTCCGCACTCTTTCGTAATGACAATGAAGGCAAAACACACCAGAGATTTGTTGTTTCACATTAAAATTATTCATTAGACGCCAAGAAAATCCCTCAAAATAAACGATGAATTGAGAGGCTCGCTCATTGGAAGTTTCTCAGTAATCTCGTCCGATATCGATATTGATCTGCTCCTCCATCTTGACGAGAGTCCTCTCCCAGCTTTTTCTACTTGGGCACAATCGCATGCTATTGAATATGGCAATCCCTTATCAAACATTATTAATTCGCCTCTTTTCATTTCTATCCAATTTTCATTCATTGTAAGAGGTTTTGTTGCAATAACAGCCATTCTATCATTGATTCCATTTGTTTTGGAGAAATCTATTGAGCAGTCTAGATCTGTTAGTCTTACACTTGTAAATGGAGGTCGTCTTAAAGTGTAGTGTAATCCATTCCAAACCTTAGAACCTGGTCTTGATCCTGGCCATGAAAACGCAAATTGTGTGTATTGACCACAACCAAGCAGAAAATTTAATATCACATCGTTGTCAACATTCACAATTTCACAACATAAACGTTTGATTGTATCATAAAGTATATCCAAGGTCGGAAGAGCCACAAATTCTTCTTTGAGGGCGTTAAGAATAGCACAGAATATTGCTTCCGAGTCTGTATCTCCAACAGGAGTAAATGTTGATTCAACTCCATGAGCCTTTCCAAGTGCTGGAATGTCATAAACATTATCGTTCGAAAATCGTGCAACATCCCCATTATGAGCAAAACACCATTGAATGCCCCACATTTCCCTGTGAGTGAAAGAAAATCCATTTCGTCAATAAATATAAAGTGAAAAAAGGATATTATAATATAATACTGTATCTCAAGGAAAATTGTGTCAATAAAATCTCAATAAATCGGAGATTGTCGTACGGTACGTGTCGAATCTTCAGAACAGAATTCGCAAACACGAATCAGGATCTTTGCTTTGGAACCATTGGGAATTTACTTCAAAAAAACATTTCTCAGTTTTAGACTGGAATCAATCATTAGGACAATCAGCATATACTTGACTTCGAAAAATATGTGTGTAGAGGCAAAACGCAAAAAGAATACCTTGAGAACTGTCTGAGAACTTGATTCAAGAAACGTACCGGCAAAATGGATGAACATTTTCAAGCTCCGTAGAACCTTTTGTTGCGTATCTAATGTGGGAAATCATGTTGAGTGTTTTGATTGGATGGTTTGCGACAAGGGCTGCTATTGGAGAGGAATAAGCAGGGTTATGATCCATAAATGTTTGTAGACCTCGGCCTTTGTATATTGCTAATCCAAAACCATCTGAATGATTATCGCTTTCACCTCCTCTGCGAGCAAATCCTGAGAATGAAAACCGAAAGTCTGCAGGTTCTGCAGAGTTCATTCCTAGAAGTTGGCACATGTTTTCGTTCACTGGGAGATTCAATTTGATGATGGGTTGAAAAATGAGATGCCAATGAAAAAACTCAACTTGCGTGAGAATCACCCAAATAAGAATTTATTTGTCTGACGTCCTATTTCTTTTCTGCGTATGTGAAAAGGCAGAGAACAATCCTATCTTCGATCATTTGAGCTGCTGCTGTCACCTTTCTGTATTTAGTGTCATTCTTGTACTTTACATATATCAATGTACGCAGATACATAAATAATCATAAATAGAAAATACTTAATCTTCAATGATAATGATTTATCGAAGATATGATCCAGATATAGTACGTGCTTATTTTTTAATGCGTAACTGATGCTTTTTTGGAACGTTGTCGAATACATGACGTATGTACGAGGGAAATGGAGTATGTATAGGCATACATAATAAATAACCTATCTCATTCGAATCGGCTTTGGCCCCTGCTGTAAGAAGGACGGTATAAGTGCTTAACCGTTTTATCGAATGCAGCAGATGAAGACATAATCTTCATGTCAAAGATAAATAAAACCTACCATACTCCTATAAACCAAGATTATAAAAAATATAAAAAATGTATAATATTCATGTATATTCCAGAAGACTAATGAAACAGGCATCCAGACATCTATACAACAAAAATTCATTCGCTCATAAGTAATGTAGGTCATTGTTCATAGACATTTAATCTTGTAATGGATATCAATACGCCTCGATTTTATCAATATGGGGTTCACAAATAAAAAAAGCAAGGAAAGATCGCATCTTTTTCTAAATATGAGAAAATCCACTATCGTTCTTACAAGTTCTGTCACCTTATTGTTGCTCGCTGGGCATCACTATTTTTTCCTGAAAGATGCAACATCCCTTCAAGGTTCTGCCAAAAAGGGAACCACATTAAAAAAAACAAGCTTGTTGCATGAAGTTTCAACAAACACAGAGTTTCATACCCAAGGTCAAACTGAAGAAATTAAATTGGCAAAAGGCAAAGTTTCCATTGATCCAACTACTTCTGTTCCATACATTCATTGCGGAGTTGTATATTCTGGGAAAAACGGAAAAAAGCCAAAAGAACTCTTATTATTACATGGGGCCAAATATAATAAAGAAACGTGGGTTCAGTCAAATATTCTTCCCTCTTTCTGTAATTTAGACCCAACTTTATCAGTAATAGCCGTAGACTTACCTGTCAGAGCCAATGGAGAAGAATTGACAAAGCTTTTTTCCGGACTGAAAAAAGCAAAGAAGATAAGTGGGGAACCATTGGCAATTGTATCCCCTTCAGCTTCAGGTAAAAGTGTTTTAGATTTATTAGACTTATCCACAACAGACACACATGCAGTAACTCAAATTATAAGGGGTTGGATCCCAGTAGCTTGTGGAAGCATCACACATGCATCCGATCATGTACTTAGGCAGGTAAATACTCTACACATTCCAACATTGGCAATTTACGGTAGCCTTGATAAAACTGGCAAAGTTGTGTCAGAAAAATTGAAAGATGCAGGAAAGGCATACGTAAATGTAATGGGCTTGAACGGTGGTCATCCTGTGTATCTGGATGATACAAGCAGATTCATAAATTATGTATCAATGTTCATCAATTCCAAAATATATGGCTGAAAAAATAGTGACAATAATAATATTTCAGCACCGCGCTTCATGCTTCCAAAACAAACCATGCAGAATCCCTCCATACTTATTCTGCTACTAGCTCAGCTCATCAAGAGATATGGCTGCTGGTTGGTCTCGCTATAATAGGAATCAATCATCTGTCACAAAGACGCTGTTAAACATTAAAAAAATTCTTTCTTCATCGATATTAAAATAAAAAAGTTGGACTTTTTTGTGAATATTGAGTGTCGTTTTTATATGAAAGATGGTAAATCTTGCATAAAATAATATACAATATCTGTAATTTACACATTGCTACTGCTGTTGGTTTTCCGATATAGGTCATGAAATATCTAAAGAAGCTGAAATTGATCATCATTTCGATTTTATGTTCAAGCAAATGAGTAAGTTACATATGAAGGCTATTCAGGCAAGAACTTCCGCAAATTATGATGAAGTGTACTAATAGAAGTATAATCAATGAGATCAATGAGAAGGAAAAATATGTAAACGGAAAGCGTGTGGAAAATAATTGTAAAATTTAGAACCTCCTTCTTTAGCAATTGAACCCCCTTTATGAAATTATAATACTCACAAAACCCATTATTCGTTGCAAATGCACATGTTATAAAATATATTCAAATTAAGCCAAGAATATGCTGACCAGCCTATAAATGCTCAAACCTAGGAATCCTAATCGCATGGGATCAAGCATTTTGAAATTTGCTATGAATAATTGAAGGTTGAAACTCCCATCAGGTCCAAAGCCTAAATCTTTGACAGTTCGGAAGAGAGTGAATAACGCCATCATAGTTCCAAATCCAAATTTGCTCTTCCCTTGATGATTGGAAGGCGGTGGAGGAGTCCAGTTCGGATCATTAGCCCAATTCAAATCATCATCAAAGCTTCCTTCCACTGAGTTGGAGCTCAACATTTCTTCAACAGAGGAAAGAGAATGACCGTATGGATTGTCAGATTTAGCATCGTCAAATCCAAGTTTGTAGATCTCATCATATTTCATTTGTTGGGTTGAAGAAGTTGTACCGGAAGAAGTGCTAGCTGAAAAGGTGGATGGTGGAGCCGCTGGTCTAACATTGGGAGTAACTAAAACTTTTCCACACATAATGACAAGTACAGCAAATATTCCCATCGCCATGCGATTCGAAATTCTTGTAAAGCCTGTCATTTCGACGATCGCACTTCTCCAACGAGATGGAAAGTTTCGAGCTGCAACGCGTAAATCAGGGTTTCCAGATAAAAGATCAGGAGCACTCACAACAAGAGGCATGATAAAAATCGAAAATGCAAGGATTGTTTTCATGAAACCAAAAAAGTAGATCAAACACAAAAAACTTGCTACACTTCCATATGCCACATATTCTGGTTTGACTCCACGAGGCAACTTATTTTGAAAGTTGTTGTAAGCAGATTGAAATTGTTGACGCACTCGTGGATCATTATATAACATCTGGGCTTGTTGACGCGCTTGAATACTGCGAAATTTCATCTTTTCCACCAAAGAGGCAGTCTGCAAATTGCTGGGTTTAAGGGAAAGAGCAGATGGTTGTTGTGATTGAGGAGAAGATGGCGTGGGATTGGTTGGTGGAATTGCAATTGTGTATCGATTTCGAGTTTCGCTGAAGGAAAGAACTGTTGCCAATTTTCCATTTAAATCATCTCGTGCAGTGTTGATAATTTTCACTACCTGATCTGGTGATTTCAAAAATCCGGAGGGGTCGTTAGAATCGCTGTTGGCGTCTGTCATTTTACTAGATGTGTGTCGCAAGAACTATTAAGAAAAAAATGAAGATTGTGATCGAAGAAATGTCGAATTACTTGGAACACAATAGATTGTCATCAATATTTGGTACGCACTAACCTGCAATATTGGTACCTTTTCTACTCCTATCATTAAGCTTAAGATTGTTTAATTAATTTATATTGTACCCAATTGACATAGTGTTCTTTGTATCCCATCTCTTTAAATAAGAAAAAATAGATCTATTTCGATGAAATGATACACATACTCACATTTTTTTTGTTATCTCGGACATTCTACAGAAAAGACGAAATCAATGATTATTTATTATTAATGCTGACAGAGCAGCATCGAGGGGCAAACACTTGAGTGCTCATATTTTTTGAAGAAAAGCTGAAGAAAAAGGTTTATTAAGATTGCCTACAGACATGAAAACTACGTGGTAAAAGTCTTGAAAATGGCTGTGTTTCTCATTTTATATTTAAAATTAATCAAACATCATTATTCCTGCATGATATTCCGAGTTGCGATAAAAGATGAAATGAATTACTAATTAATACGTCACAAGCATTAATCACACCATAAAGCCTTATTTCTAGTATAGATCATTTAAGTTACAGTCTCTCTCTATCATTGCTATTTTAGAAAATAATAAAACAGGTGAGGTGGGGGTTCATTCAAAAGTTCATGAAAAATGACCCGTACTTTTGTCTAAAATTCAATTCAAATACTTCAAATTTTGTGTATTCGATGAGAATCTGCAACCGTTCTTCCTTTCGTATGCATATATTTGTTGTTTTTATTTCTTCATTGTGACTTCAATTTCTCCTTATACTCAATTGCAGCATCCAAGGTATGTCCCTTGTGAGGTTGGGCAGCATTCGCCTATTAGTCCTAAAGTTGAGCACTTTGCATATGAACTGCATAAAGTTCCATGGGGACTGCCAACTTGACTTTCATTTGTAGACTTTGTAACAGTCCAAGTTTTACCTAATCCAGGTCTAGTAGCAATCCAATGAAGAACTTGGCTTTTGCTGATACCTGCGTCTAACTTGTAACTTTCGAGCTTTTGCGCCTGCTCCCACGCTGCGCCTGGGTCTATTATACCATTTAGTGCTGCAATATATCCCTGCCATGCTTCCTCTGTCTCGGAAATATAAGGTTCCAAGAATTGGTATTCACCGGTCACAAATTCCTCTGAAAATAATTCATTCGTGATATCTGTCAATGGCATGAAATTTATTAAATGTACATAAGATATTTTGTTGCCAAACCATGTCGTGCAAGTGGCATCCAAACCTCCCATATTCCCAACCATGTAATTATCTGCAAAAACTGCAGGATATAAAGTATTTGCAGGACCCGTGTGCCAGTAGGTTTTAGCTGATCGAATTTCAGTTGCTAAGAGTAATCTAGAAAAGTTCATTTCTTTCTTATTTCCATGCTGACGCTGCCAGAGAAACGCTGCATAGTACGCGTTTACAGCTTCACTTGATGATTCTTGACTTTTTCCATTTGCTTGTTCGAAAAGTCCAGAGGCCCATGAATGACCATCATACCATGATTTATGTCGAGCACAAGGGAAAAGCTCGTGTAATTGTTTTTTAGGCTCATCGTTGTGGTTTGATGGTGACATCAAATTAAGAGAGACTGGACTAAGGTTAGCAATATCATGAATAAGCGTATAAATATGAGTCGAGTATTCATCTTGGAAAGTTTGATTGAATTTTGAAATTATTGTGGCTGCATATATATAATATCCATAGTGAAAATGACTATCGAGTAAAGTACCGCAAAAAACAAAGGATGTGTGAATAAAATGAATTTGAATAATCAATGCAATGCAAAACGAAACAAAGACACTTACTGGTCGTTGTACCTAAAGATGTGAAAGATAAATCGAAACAAATTAGAATTTACGATGCTGTCTAGCATTACATTCTATAAGCAATGATAAAACTCACCATCCATTTCCGAAGTCAGCTTGAGAATTCTGTAAACTGCCTTTGGAAACAACTCCACCAAGGTCCTGATCGAACACAAAATGATCTCCACTTTTGCCATCCAACCAGCTCGTCAAGTAGGTATGTGCCTTGGTCACTATTCCTTGTACAAAAGCTTTTCCCATTTTCAATTCATCTGCGAGAAGTGCCAGCTGTGCCAATCTTGCAATTTCCTTTCCAAACCCATAAATGTCTTGGGCCGTAGGTTCTACCATGTCCTCATCTTGCTTTATATTGTTTTTAATTATGTCAACGACAAACGAATCTGTAATTTCAACATTTGATTCTAGTTTCACATCCGTTAGTGGTTCCACGTGTGCAATCCATTCATTTCCAACAACAGGGATCATATCTCCTTTTATGCACTTGTATGGCGCATCAAATACAGGAATGGTTGTTTTAGAGGCATCAAGAGCATGCTTGTGATGTGGGAGAGCTAGCATTAAAAGTTCGGTATTCTGGTTGCCATAAGTTTCAACCGTATCAAACGAAAATGTGACTTGAGCTTCATCATAACCAAGCTTAAGAAATCAAGAAAAAAATATGAAAAAAAGGTGACAAAGAAAGAGAAAAATAGAAATGATCAATTTAGTTACCTTGGGAACATCTTCATAATCAATGAGGACCTTTGAAGCGATGGGATAAATTGAAGAATGATTCAACAAATTGTTTACGGTTTTCCCATTCAAATCTGCACCAGGTGGGACAATAGCGAGTCGAATAACACCTGTATAGGGATGGGCTGTTACAATTGTGTGCCTGTCAGCTGTGATAAGAAAGGTGATTGGAACACCGTCATTTACAAATAGAATCCATTGTTGTCCCTCTGCCTGAGTGATCAAAAATTGCACACCCGTCATGGAAACGTAGAAATTGTTTTGATCATCAGCCTTACTTATGGTGCATAAACCACCAACATGAGCATAATCAGAAACACAACCAACTTTGTCCCACACACTCAAAGCATCCAGTTTGGGACTGGACCTTGTGAATTTACCTGTGATATAAGGACTTCCTTGCACCATATACATATCAAAGAAAGAAACAGCTTCGTTTTCTGTTGCAATCCTGGGTGCATTCATCCGTAGCGTTACGGATAGATGATCATAGGAAAGAATTTTCCTCGAAACCACTCCCTCTGACACTGAAAAAGAAATATCTGGCCAAAAAACGTCTTGAATCACATAAGGCTGTACAATGCGACGAAAGGAAGGATAAGAAATAGCAATAATGCCTTGATTCCATTTAAAAGCATAAGGGTAGACAATAACTGGATCAGATAACTGTCCAGCCCAATCTTGATTATTATTAGAGTTCTGTGATGGATCGCGTTTCAACACAAAATTGGTCCAAAATGCTCCAGTTGGAAATGGTAATAAAGTCTTCTTCATGTCAGGGACAAAGAGATCCATATCAAACATTCTATTTGGAGATCCTTTTGCATTAATCGAATCACGTGATATAGCGGGATAGGGTAGATCCGAAGTTAATTCTTTAGTCGGCCTGAAATGCTGTTTGTCCAAGTTGTGAAGGTGTTTTTGCAGATTTGTTATGGCGACTAAACCGACGACAACGACACAGGCAACCAATATACTCATCCAACGATGATTTCTACGTCTTGATCTAGATGGATACTTCCCAGTTCTGGAAGATGAAAGCGCATCGTTTTCAGAGATCATAGCGGACATGTTTTCGGGAGGCAAATTCCACGCAACTTTTTTAGAGAGAGCCATGGCCTTGAAGTGAATAGGAATGTTATTAACGGCATCGCCGTTGCTGTGTTCATGGTCACTATCATCACTAGCGTCGTCTTCTGAGAGGTCATCATTGTCTATTGTGGCTCCAAGCAGAGGAGTGTCGTATACTGGTAGATACCTTGGGCCACGTAAAGGAGAACCATTTTCGCTCTCATCTGTTGTAGATCCATATCCGCTGTTTCCAGAGTTTCCACTGTTGAACATATTATGTACTTGTTGGGGGCTACTGTAAGTATTTGTCATTTAGGTATGTGACTTCATATATATGACCCTAAACCACTTTCCGGAATAATAGTTAATAGTGTGCGCGTTAACTATGAGATCGCAAATATTTGCTTTTTGGAGAAAGTTCCTTATTCTTTTTTGCAGCACTCAAATAATTATGATGCTGAAAAGGCCAACGAACTCGAGCGCTCTGATGTATTGAATCTAAAGTTTGCAAAATAATGTATCCAGAAACGATTGGCTTTTGATATTAAGAAAAGGTGATGTAAACAAGCAGATATGAGTACACTCATCATAGAGGATATCCTGTCTATGATCGGCGCTAAAAAGAAAACATCACTCCTAAGGTAAAACGGAAAAGCACAAAGATTTAAATCTTTCCACTAAGGTTTTATTATTGATTTCTACGTTCGAATTTTTGCACGAAATTATTAGAGCATTTGAACAGCTCTGAACATTTATATATATATGATATTTACATTAAACTTTTCGAAACTATCTTAAATGTTCAAGTCTACTCCTAAGCGTATTGATATAAACTTTAACGTCCCGAACTCCATGCGTCTAAATCTTTTCTGAAGAGAAGAATAATTAGAAACAAATCCACATACATTTCTCGTGACAAGTTAGATTTTTTTACGTTCCAACAATTCTACATTAGTCCTACCTAGGATACGTATGCAGAATCGTGTGGGTAAGAGTTCGAAGTTTAGTAAAGTGTTTCTCATATGAACTTTACGTAAGAAAATATTGAAAAGATATACTCCTATCGTTTCCTCTTGTGAAAGATATTTCATGTGAAAGCGTAGGCTGAATACTTTATGTAGACCAGCAGTACATTGCTCCATAGGAGAGAAAGCGATATTTTATTTAGCGGTCAAGCTTTGCCAAAGGCTCCTCGTGAATGGCCTTGGTTCTATGTAACCATAATGTCACATTTGTTACGCCGGTCCAAATTCTCTCTCTCTCTCTCTCTCTAGCCTTTAACAGAGAGAAAAGAGCAAATTGAAAGAAACTTTCAAGCGTCAAAAGAAAAAGTTTGGAAAATTTCAGGCCCGCAAATGTTTGAATGAATATCAAGTTTCTTCTATTGAGATAAAAGTATCAAACCTCTTTGAGATTATATTTATCATAAAAAAAAAAGAGAAAAATTATTTCCCATTTCATTTCACTCAAAAGGTCATCAACAAAATAGTTGCTGCAGCAATGATATTCAAATGAAGTATTAATTTGATGATATTATATTGATTCCCATGACATGTTTTTCAATTTAGGTTTAGATATTAGGAGGAAAGAATACACAATCTAGCATATTAGAGTATTGCATCATTTATTTCCTTTGATCAGAGTTCTTTAACCTTTTTACAAAAGAGGAGGTTCTTTTGAATATATAAATAAACAAAAGAAAAAGAATGAAACCATCGATTTTTCCGTTGCATTATATTTGTGAAATGCCATACACACAACTAATTCATATACAAACTTAATCGTTGCTTCAGATTATAATTATTACGAAAGAGAGGAGGTAATTTACAAGAATTGATTTTTTGAAGTTTGCGAAGATTTTTTATAAATTATATAAATCAGAAATGATTCTGTATCCATTCATTGCACATCAACACATTCAGAGTCAATAGAGAAAGGAGATACTACATTTCGTCACCACTTCCTCCATAACGAGCACTTTTAGATCTTGATTGCATCATAGATCCATCATTGTCGTCATCCCTGCCACGTTTATTATTTTCATTCCTTATTGGAGCTTCCCATTTAGCACCCAATCGAGTACTTTGTTGATTTGGATTGCCTCCTCCACCTGACCTAGCTGGATCTACTGTACCTCTCCGGTCATCTCTCACTTGTCCTCCACTTACACCCCTACCGTATTGTCTCCCTGGTTTAAATCCAGCATCTAGCTCGACTCGAATTGGTCTTCCATTTAATTTACATCCGGTCAAACTTATAACCGCATTCAAGGCACACTCTCGTTCGGCATACTCAACAAAGGCGAAACCACATGGTGTTTTTTTGTATCGATCTAGACCTAAATGAATTTCTTGCACTTTTCCCAATGTTGAAAAGAAGGATAATAAATCCTGCGATTTAGTGGAGAAAGTGAGATTTCCGATGTAAAGAGTTGAAGATTTGGCGAGAGCTCGCACTTGGGCTTCTGGTGTGTCATAATGTGATCGATCCCAATAAAGTTTTTTTTCGGGTGCATTAGCAAAGAGCAATGTTGACGCGGTTTGAGGAGGTGAGGGAAGTAATGGGAACGAGGATGACATTCTTCACTCTAGTAGATTAATTTTTATGCTGTCAGCATTTTTGTATTTTGGTTGGGAGGTTGGTTTTTATTTACCTCTACGAGCAATATATAGGAAGAACGAAATTTTTGTGTTTTGTTTTCCTTCATAATTATTGAGGAGATGCAGAATTTTTTTACAATAACGTAAATGCAAATTCTATCCTTACGTCTGATGAAAAATGTACTATATACGGTAATTGACGCTGAGCCGATCAAATAATTATAGCATATATTTATTTGAGTGGTCTATTTTTTGCATCATCAACAAGCAAGTGGAGTCAAATCTAGAGGGACTTACAACACTCCTTTTCAACAGCATCGCAAATTGATCCCTACTCAACTGTCAATATCTCTGCATTCAGCCTTACAGCAACATTTCATTCTTACGATGTCGTCATCTTGTGCGAAAACCTTTCAACGTGCACTTCAAAATCACTCGTCGTCATCAATCCTCAAACAATCCATTTCATCTCTTGCGTCTCTGAATTTTCCATCCCCCTTAATTCAAAGTTCAACTGTAAGCATTGCATCGCAATGTGAATATCAAAAAACATATTTTTCTACAAAGCCTAAACGAAAAAACAAGTCCAAAGAACCCGAGATTAAGCTAACTCATCAACAAAAAAAAGATATGGCAAAACAACGTCGTACCGAGCTGTATAAAGCAAAAATGGAACGTCTTGAGCGTTTGAAGACACGCCGAAAAGATTCTCCACGGAATGTCCTTAAATCTCAATTTAATCATTGGTTCTTAAAGCGAAGGGACTATCAAGAAATTCAAGAAAGATTATGCAAAAAAAGTAATAAAAAGTGGAAAATCAATATCGCTTGTGCCGTTCAACGTATCCCATTGATTACTCCTGACATGGATAATTGGGAAATCGAGTTTGAGGAAGTGCAAAGGTGAGTCTCATAGATTACGACGTAGTTCGTATTTTTGAAGGTGTTTTAATTTACATTTATTGGAGTATGGTTCCTTTCTTAACAATTTTCGATGTCTCTGTCATCACTTACAAAAAACAAACTTTTAGTTACCTTGAGCAATTCAATCGAACATATCCAGCTGATACACCATTTGGGCCACCTGCATCATCTGATCTTCCTCCTGGTTTTGAGCATCCTATTACTGAAGAAGATGTAATGTCATTTTTGCCTGAAAACTTCACTCCCGCCCCGCGTATAACTGAAGCTGATCATAACAATGACATCCATTCCCTAGATCGTAAACTTGCTGAGCGCATGTATTTGATCATAAAAGATGTTGATCCAGAACAACAAATTAAACTGCAAAATCATAATCAAGTATGGACATTTCCTACTACCCAAGCCAAAGAAGATGAAACGCTTGTAGATGGAGCTTTACGCGTTGCCAAAGAAACTTTCGGCGATGATTTGGTTCTTTGGAACATTGGAAATTGTCCCATGGCTGTGGATTTGTTTGTATATGATGGAAATGCTAACGAGGAATATTTTGGTGAGAAAACATTCTATTTTAAAATTGAACGTGATCAAGGTCAAGTTAATGAAGACTTGATATCTAAAGAAAGGTTTGCATGGTTGAGTCGAGAAGAGATTGTTGAAAAGGTGAAAGAGGAAAGAGGATGGGGAGTATCAGCATTACATCATTATTTCTTGTAGTGAAATTTGATAATTTGATTAATTATGTTGCTCAAAAGGAACCAATCTAAGTATTAAAATTCTTTTGTGAAATAACTTGCAAGAATAAACATGTCATAAAGTATAGATAAGCACAGTAAGCAACTGGAGAAGTCGGTCGTAGTGATGGAGATAAGAGCTTGAGACCTTGATTTAACGAACAAATATTATATGCTATTAAAATAGAGATCATTACATGAGAGTAGCAGAAAGTTTTGAAGAGTATTATGCGTGCATAAACATTTCTTGCTGTACACACAATGATATATCTTGTTGTGTTGTGCTGTGGTGTGGTTTGGTGTGGTGTGGTATGATATGGTGTGTTGGGTTGTGGTGTGTTATGTTGTGTTATGTTGTGTTATGTTGTGTTATGTTGTGTTATATTGTGTTATGTTGTGTTATATTGTGTTATATTGTGTTATATTGTGTTATATTGTGTTATATTGTGTTATATTGTGTTATATTGTGTTATATTGTGTTATATTGTGTTATATTGTGTTATATTGTGTTATATTGTGTTATGTTGTGTTATGTTATGTTGTTTTATCAATACCTGTGTTCTGCAGGAACATATCTTTTTGGATGTTGCCATTAATTACTATACTTATAATTACACCACCTAGCATAGGTTATGTAACCCACAAATGACGAAAATTGAATGCAAGTTGAAATCAACAGTCCTGATATTCAGCAAGAATATCATCATAGTCAAGTCATCCTCTACAAATCAGACAACCTTATTAAGTCCCTGAGATCATTCACTTCATTCAGTACGTACATTATTGTAACAAATGCAGGGCCGAGCCAATCCCACTGCGAAAAGCTTCTTGGGAAAAACTCTAGATATTAATTCATCAATTTTATCTTCGAATACAAACTCCAATCCATCTGAAGAACATGCATCACACTGTTCCTGCCGTTATCAACAACATCAGTACGTTAGAAAATTAAGAGATGTAAAAACCTTTATCTACTCAATTCAGTCTATACTCAAGAATCAAATCGACACCGAAACGTATATCCACCTTTACACCAGTACACACAGTGTACTCCCAATACCAAATAACCTAAGAGTAGTAATCTTAGGAAATCCAATGATTAATTTGTAAAAGGTAATGCAATCTGCTAACCAAATTTGTAATGAACCGACAATCAACTCAGAATCATCCCTAATTGCCTCTCATATGATTAATACATCAAGTGAGGATAGCATGTCCACAATGGCTCCAACAATTTTCCAAATCCAGAACTAGAGACACTTTCATAGCACAACATCTCATCAAGAATCTGACAAATTGACAGTCGTTTCAAACAATGATCATCAAGACAATAACATCTTAAATCAATTAGTTCACAGGATTAAAACAACAGCAGGCTACTCCAAGAAGATGTCCATTTTCCCTAAATTTCAGACAAAGACTTTACTTTGTGGTACAACTAAATCATCAGCATACTGTCATTGCCAGGTTGGAAATCTCTCTTTTATCCGGCTACAGGCAATGATGTAGTATCTACACAGCGTTGAAGCGATGCTTACAAGGTGACGCCAACGAAATCATATTGCAGAAAAAGGGTACTTGCATTCAAGTAAGGCATCTTTTTCCTGCCTGAAGGTTCTAAAACCAATTTACAACCCAAAAACTTTTTTACCGCCAAGAGAGATGAAAAACAACGCCAGTTCTTGTTGATCAAAAGAAAACCTGAAGAATCAATTGATGCATATGGATCACGATGCCTTGAGTTCAAAGAACGTAAAGATGAAAATGGAATGCTCATGTCTCAAGAAGAATTGTAAACAAGATTTATAATGGGACTAGGCCCAGATTTTACTACCATTAAAACATCTCTTACCAAGCAAAATCTCCCTCCAAATAGGCAAACCCAGAACATTGGAAGCTCACTAAGAGTAGCATCCTCATCATACTTGAAATCGCATCAGCAGCTGATCAACTTGTTAACTTTGAGGTACAATTATAATGGTAGCGAGTGTCATTTGCATTAGAAAGCAGATAATGCCAAAAAGCTATGCTCTTGATCGTACAATAGACACCATCATCATGGAGTACATGTCTTCTTCCATCCTCCCTTTTCGCATTAGGCTTGAAGCGATTCCAGTAAGGGAGTTCGTATAACTGGTCTAGCATTCGTTTGCTGAGTTGATTGAGCTTGAACTAAGTCAGACAATGAGGAGTCTACTTTTTCTTGCACACTATTGTCCAAATTATGTTGAAAGTCTTCGTTAGATAGAAGGCTCTAGACGATGCTTTTGATATCGTTGATAGAAAACAGACATTCGTTTTGGTGATGCTCTTGTTTAGCTAATGTATTCAGCTACTTAAAGCCATTATCATGAGAAGGATCAGGAGATTAGTACAAGAAAACAACAAAAAGTTGGAAATGGAACCATTGTCATTAATGTTTGATTGATGATTATTGATTGCCCTAATCATATAGCTTCAATTTCTTTTCAATCTATATTGTTTATGGAGTTGAAGATTTTCCTTTCAGAAGAAGCGCCTTTGCTTAGATTCGCTTTCATATGGAACATTTATGGAATATGATGTGATATTCTAGATTTCATTTATGCATTGATTTGCAGACTCATTATTCATTGAAATAGAGAGGAAAAGACTGGTTTTCTTTGTACTTTTTTTCATAAAATGAAATCAATAACATTAGTCTCAAATGGTATCCATGCATTTCAAGAGGTTCTATCATAAACACTTTGAAACAAGAAGCGATACGGAATGTATGCTGGATACTTGAAACAAACGAAATCATCATTACTCGTCATGATATTACAACATTTTAATAAATGCAACAAAATATCATCTCCATATCAACACTTTCAAAATCCGAATCGAAAGCCTCAATCTCATCATCATCTTCTTCTACATCCATATCACTACCTCTACTACTACCCACAGAAATCGGAATATATTCCTATAAAATTTGACACTCCAATTCCATAATATAATCTCTCACAAAATTCTTCAAGGCTCCTAATTTACCAACCGCGAATTTCCATCCCATTTAAGCCAATCACAATTAATGTCCATAAAAACTCCAAAACAACTAAAGAAAGTGGATCGGAGTTGTAATAATTGATCTTGTTGCATTCTCCATTTGAGACCAGGACTTTGATTATCAGAAGATATTGGGGAGGTGGTAGTGGATCCTCCACGAATGCTATTTAGGATTTGTTTGTGGCGTGGTTGTTTGGTTTTGGCAAATAAGATTAACATATTCTTATAAGATTGGATGTTCTTATCATCTTCTCCATTCTGAAGAAAGTCTTAGATTCCGTATCTATGTGAACGTTGAAATAAATCGATATTTATTTGATGCTATTGAAAGATTGATTCAATTTCAAACCAATTTTATAAAAATGAATGCATTTGTTGTTGGTTCGACGATGATTGTAAACTTTGGATGATTTGATATAGTTCATAAGTGGCATTGGATCCAATTTGAAATGGTATGAACGCATGATTCAAAAAAAAAAAAGGGTTTTGTGGAGATTCTCATCCTTCTAGCATAAAATGACATGAGTCTCATGTATATGAATTCATCATGGTATTTTTACTCAGGTGTTTTTTTGTTTCGTCGTGGATGTGGATTTTACAAACGCAAGTATAAGTCCATTGCTGTTGATATTCATTTGATGATTTTGTTTTTGTATTTCTCTTATATTGCAGTTATAATATTATCCAAATCAAAATATCAACATCTTGCATTCTTGTATGCTGCTAGTTTGTTGTTCAGATGTATACCGTCCAGCAGCAGCAGATGGTGGGAAACAATTTGATGAAACTGCGAATGGAATAAATGTGAACAGTTAGGAACGAGCATCAATATCTTTCCACGTGGATGCATGTGATTTCAAAGAAGTTGTTACGTATGTGACGTCCTCATAAAAAGAAGGAGAGAGGTTGGATGCTCAAAAATAATATTCAACTTTAAAAAAAATCCGAACAACGCGTTCCATCAGCGATAAGGTTTGACTAGAGGCTGTGAAGTTACTAGTTTGTCCACAAACAAACAAACCACCGAAGAACACAACCTGTTTCGCTTTTCATTTCCATTGAAAGAAAAATCCAACTATAGCCATATTCCAATCATAACAACTTATCCAATCTCGCTCGTCTTATTAGGATACATGATGCTTACCTATGCTCAACAGGATATATGATGCAATCCGCCTTTAAAATGTTGAGTGTTTCCGAAAATGTTGATGCTGCTGTCGAAGCCTTCTCTGCAGATTTGACGGCGGGGCAACCACAACCAAATTTATGAGTTGATAGGGGTGTCAATCATAAACCAATCTGTAGGAATTTGAACATTTTTCGTGTGTCCATCTATGGTCAACTCAGCCACATTGATGTGTTCGAATATCATAACAACCTCCTTTGCCGTTGGAAATTTTTTGGAAATCAAGCTCCACAATATAAAATATCAATAGAAAACACAAGTATGATTTTGATTGTCAGGTTCTTCATAATCGAATTATCCTTTCGTTACGAACAATCCTTCAAATAGATTGCTCTAGTGACAAAAACTTGACTTTGGTTATTAATGTACTAAAATCTATTGTATTGTACTGAAAAAGCACATTTTGTTTAGAAAATTCCACTTTTTAAGCAGTGATCATGAACAATAACATTATGTAAGTTAATTATTTTAATAGAAAATTCCACTTTCAAAGATTATTTACGTTATGTAGCAGATGGTTTTTAATTCATTTCTAACTAAATAACATACTCTATTTTTAATTATTCTCTGAAAATCTTCATCTCAAACGAGTTTAGCATCCTCATCTTTGACAAAATTTAACGAAAGTGTGAAGTTATCATTTTAGCACTTTAAACTTTTACGCACTTGATGAATTGCAATTGATTCAATTTTGGATTCAGAGAAATGCAAGATGTCATAGAAAAACAAAGTCAACTTCTGAAGCATTAACTCAACACTATCAAGATCAACATCCACTATCCAAAAAATA
>Ga0209092_10000427_pt1 | contig 40920 bp, 30 predicted proteins | sample FraStrMetagenome_FD_187446 | JGI IMG/M metagenome (GOLD analysis project Ga0209092, IMG submission 187446) | Marine eukaryotic phytoplankton communities from Arctic Ocean - Fram Strait ARC3M Metagenome (SPAdes) (version 2) | ecosystem: Environmental > Aquatic > Marine > Oceanic | place: Fram...
TTTTGCTGACAATGATGGTTTATTTACAGCAAGACATTATCCTAAAGATGGAGATCTTATACAAGTTAATATTAGGTCACAGGGTGATGAAACTACATATAAGCCAATAAGAATAGATTTTTCAGTGGTTGACTGTCAGCCTGCCGGTGGAGGTGGCGGAGAATCAGCTAGCAAATATTTAATTACAGGTAGAATGTTTGTTCCAAAATTATTTACAGAATCTGTTCAATACGAAGAAGAAGTTACAAGCTTTGATGCCTTATTAAATATTGCTGAATCAATGCAATTAGGTTATGCATCAAATGTTGAACAAACAGCAGATGTAATGAATTGGACAAATCCGAATGACACGACAGAAACATGGATACAAGATATTGTTGCAAATAGCTATTTAAGTGATGAATCATTTTTTACAAGTTATATTGATCCTTATTATTATTTGACAATGGTTGATGTTAATAAATTATTTAGCCAAGAAGGTGCAATAGAGGCTAGTGAAACTTTTGCGCAGAATGCATTGGACACTGTTGGGGAAAGCGGTGCTGAAACAGGTGAAGCAACACCAATGCCATATATGTTAAGTAATATGACTCAATTCCAAGGTGGGTCTGGGTATATTTCTAAATATGAAATGGTTAATAAGAGTGGTGAAATTAGTAGAGAAAATGGTTATAAGAGATATACGCAGTATTGGGATTTGGAGGCTAAGGAATGGATTAGCGAATTTGTAGATCCTATAACCAATGATACTGAAGGAATGGTTCCAGCAACTAAAGGTAGGCTTGTGAACGGTGAAGTAGAAGGCCCAAGAAACGACCAAGTTAAATATAAATACTTAGGTACACAAGGAGATAATGTTCATCCTGAATTTCAATATAGCAATGTATTAAATTATCAGAATATGACTGAGATTAAAAAGATGGGAATGATTATAGAATTAGATACTGTAAATCCTGCAATTACAAGATATAGTAGAATATATTGCCAGATAGTGGAATATGCAGCAGGTGTACAGGAAACTATATTAAAACCTGCCGCTGATTTAGATGGTGTTGAACAAGAAGAAGGTGCAGGGGCATTACAGGAAAGAACCGGTGAAGATGGTGAAAATGATGCGTCAACATCTGGAAATCAAAATGGGGTTAAAAATGAATTCTTAACAGGATTTTATGTTGTGGATGGCGTAGAGTATTTATATTCAGCTCCAGGTCCTTTAAGAATGAAATTACATCTGTTAAGACGCGAGTATGTTCCAACGACCTAATAAATATAAAAACAATACAAAAGTATCATGAATGGAAATAATAATAATGCCAATGAGCTAGGAAATCCTTTTACAGCAGCAGGTGTTAGTGGATCTTCTTTAAATAGTGGATCATTTCCAACCGCGTATGATTTTGCAAAGAAATTTGTAAATCCTAAGAGTGCTAACGGGAGTGGTAATAATGGAGTTACTTCATTAGATGATCCTACATATTTAGGGTATAGTTTAATGTTTGATATTACATCACCGTTATTTAATGGTGCTATTGCAGGTAATCCTGCTATTGAGACAGGTGGCTCTGGTGGTAATTACCCACAAGATTCTGAATCTGCTATTTCATATCTTCTGCAGATAGGTGAAGCAAACCGAGTAGAATATTTAAAGGCATTTATACAGGGGTTATTAGAAATACAAAACACAAGACCGTATTACTTTCAAACTATAGCTGGTTTATTAGAGGCTTGGGAAAAATCTACTAAGTTTGAAGAAGATCCTTTTACAGGAAGTGAAGGAGAAGAAGGTATTACTATAGGATGCCTAGAGGCCATAGATTTAAAAATAACTGCATTGTTTAATTTATATAGAATGGCCGTGTATGATGTACGATATAAAAGATTTGTTTTACCTAAAAATCTAATGAGGTTTGATGTTTATGTAAGTGTACATGAAATAAGAAAATTCAAAACAACAGTAAGAGGAGTTGAGGCAGCTGCTAACACAGCAGAAACTAATTCTGCTACAGTTGTAAATGAAAATACTTCTCAGCTTAGATTTAAATTTACTCAATGTATATTTAATGCTGGTGCAAGTGGTAAAGTTTTTGAAGGTGTTACTAATACTGGTGGTACTGTAGCAACAACTGAAATGAAATGGACTTATGGCCAGCTTGAAATGCTATCTCAATATTCTGGCTTTAATACATCACTTGAAGAAGATAAGAAGCAAACTATAAGCTCACCAGATATGATAGGTAAACAGAAAAACTTCTTTAAAGATAAGCTTGATGGCGTCGTGGACCAAGCCAAAGGGATTGGTGAGTCTGCATTAGCTAATCTTAAAGCAGCACCAGGTAATTTATTAGCAGCAGCACAGGCAAGAATAGGTGGTATAATTGATGGAGCAGTTTTAGGAAATGTATTTGGTTTACAAAATCAAATATTAGGTGCATTAACAAATCCAGGTATACTTAATGCTGCAGTAGGTGCAGCCTTACAGGGAAGCGGTTTAGGTGGAGCTAATGCTGGAAGTATAGCAGCTAGCTTAGGCGATGGTGCATTTGATCCAGCCGTAGCAATCGGGAGTTCATTAAATGGTTCTACATCGGTCTTTGATCCATCAACAAATACTGCAGGTGGTTTAAATTCTGCTAATGCATTTGGACCATCAGGACCACCAGCAAATAACACTTTACAATCTTCAAATATATTTAACTAATGGGAAAAGTAAATCCAGACAATTTTAATGCAGATGATTTAAGAACTACTCAGTGGGTAGGTATAGTAGAAGATACTGCAGATGATATCTTTGAAGGAAGATGTAAGATAAGAGTATATGGAAAGATGGATGACAGGGTTGATCCTGAAGATCCTGCAAGTGCATACAAGATTCCTACTGCAACTTTACCGTGGTCTAGGCCTCATCAATTAATGTATGGAGGGAGCGCAACAGGTAGTGGTAAATTTGAAATTCCAAAATTAGGATCTATTGTTAGAGTTACATTTGATAATGGAAACTTTTATCAGCCAGTTTATCATGAAAACATTTATCCTTCAGATGAAACAAAAGGAGAGATAGAAGCAGCGTACCAAAATTCGCATGTATTAATATATGATACAGCATTTGGTTTAACTGGTGAGTTGCAGGATGGCGTTTCTGAGGTTACAAATGAAAGGGAAGGTGAGCATGTTAAAATTTTCTTTACTGAAGAAAAAGGAATAATGATGGACTATACAACAACTGAAGGACCAACTACAATTAATGTAAAGCCTGATAACTCGGTTCATATAATTAATGCTAATGGAGATTCTATGGTAATGCTTAACGATGGAAATATAACATTTACCCATTCTGCTCAGTTTACAATTAATAGTGGAGCTGATACAGTAATTAATGCTACAACAGATACACTTATTAATTGTGTTAATGCGGTAGTAACTGCAACAGGTGAAACTCATATTAATTCACCAAGAATTAAATTAGGTGAAGCGGCTGCTGAGGCTGTTATTAAAGGTGATACATTTGCAGGTATATTTGATTCACATTATCATATTGGTAATTTAGGTGCTCCTACTAGCCCTCCTAACAAAGTTACCGCACCTGCACTAAGTGCCAAGAATACAACTGACTAATATATAAACTATAAATTAAAATAATAAACGATGCCTTTAATACAACCCGTAATTACCGCCGCTATGGATGCTGCCTTTGTCGCAGGAATGGAAGCAATGGCTTCATATTCAACTGGTGCGGAGGGAACTCAACAAAATGATAAAGGTACTGTGATTGCCGCAGGTGCAGCCGCGTTTGCCGCTATTGCTGGGCCGGCAATTACTACATATATTCAATCAGCAACGGTAGTCCCTGGAATTCCAGTTGCAACTGCAGGTTCACCTTCAGCTCAAGCCGGTGCAACTACTGGACCAGGAGTTATTCTATAATCTTAAACTATTACATTTTTAAAAGTATAATAATTAAATCTAAACCGAGTAATATATAATCTATAATAACACTCTTAATAAAAAATAATGAAAGAACAAGAAATCACAATCCAATTAAGTGATGATCCATTTGACACTAAAGTAGTAAAAGTACAAGTTCCGCATGGTACAAAATTAATGAGCAATGAATCATATGCAGCTGATGCATTATCTATGTATGGTCTTACTGATGCTACTCTTACAAAAACCCAATTAACAGAAGATCGCATTGCATATACTACAAGAGGTCAGATTACTTTTATATCAGATGATAAATCAAGAGCTCTTATTGATATTGGATCTAAGCATACTGCGTACTGCGCATTAGCCAAAGAACCTGATTATATTGTTGAGCAATTAGAAGTAGGTATTGAGATTGATGTAAAAATTAAAACCAATACTAAAACCAATGATGTGATTGCTTCAATTAGTGATGCAATTATGGAGGTTAAGTTAAAAGAAATGAAAGATGCGATTGGAAACAAAACAATTGGATTTAATGCAATAGTGAAGGAGTTAATACATGGTGGGTATTGGGTAGACGTTGCAGGAATTAAATGCTTTATGCCAGGATCTTTAGGTGGCTTAAATAAATTACATGATTTTAATTCATTAGTCGGTAAAGAAATAATTGTAATGCCAATTATATTTTCAAAAGAAAAAGACACGATTGTAGTATCACACAGAGAATATTTAAGAACTATGATTCCTACTACTATTGACAATTTAGAAAATACTATAAAAGAATCTAGAACCGGGTTTGTTACAGGAACTACTAAGTTTGGTATATTTGCACAATTTGATGAATGTTTAACTGGTTTAATACCTAAGGTTGAATTAACCGAGGATACTCAAAGAGAATTGGAAAAAGGTAGTATAAAGCCAGGGGATCCTATTCAATTTTGGACCAAGGAAATTATATCAGATAAGAAAATCATATTAAGCCAATTAGGACCTAAGATTGATCTATGGGATGGTATAGATGAAAAATATAAACCTATGATGATTACTGAAGGTAAAGTTACAAAAGTTACTTCATACGGTGCCTTTGTCGAATTAGAAAAAGGAATCAGTGGCCTAATCCATAAATCTAAACTTAAAGAAGCAAATCTAACCAAGGGTGATATTATTAATATTAAGATCGGTAGTGTAAATGTTAGTGATAGAAAGATTACTATGAACATGGCATAACAGCAATCCTGGTTTGAATATATAAACAAATCAGGAACTACATGTACACTAACGAACAGCTAAATGCAATATATGGATCCAAGATTGGAATTGAATTTGAATTCTTTGCCAATGAAGGAATGGATGAGGTTAAACGAAGCCTATCACAAGCTCTTAATAAACAAATAAGAGTAGAAGAAAAGGCCCATAGTGAATTCACGCCTAGCGATGAAATATTTAAATTAGAACCAGATAATTCTGGAGGCTCCGGTATGATCGAATTGGTAACTGGGCCAATGCCGTTTGTTGAATCAAAACTTATTATAGCAAAAACTCTAAAGTGGATCCGTGAAAATGGGTCCACTAACGAGCGATGTAGTATTCATATTAATGTTGCTTTTGATGGTAAAAAATTAGGAGCAGGTACTAATGTATCATCTTTAGACATAGGTAAATTTGTACTTAACTTTAATGAAGAAGCTGTATATGAAGCCTTTCCAAATAGGAGAGATTCGGTTTATGCTAAATCTATAAAGTTTATTGTACCTCTTAGTGGTATGACTCAGCCATCACCTGAAAAAAGGCTATGGAAAAACTATATGTTTGTTACTGAAAAATATTATGGTGTAAACTTTTCTAAATTACCAAAGAATTATATTGAGTTTAGATACTTAGGTGGTAAGGATTATGAAAAGAAGTACAACACTATATTAAACATGACAGAACATTTTGTCTTATCTCTTTATGAAAGTTTAGTTGATCCTGTATATAATGAACATGATTTAAAAATATTAGATTCATTATTAGAAAAACACAAGAGTGTAATTGAATCTTATAAAACTTATTCTGCATTCAAAACAAATTATCCTAAGATTAAGTTAATGGTTGATTTAAATACTTATGACCAGATAGTAGAAACATTTTATCCTAAAATGAGAGAAAAGATATTTGAGTTATTAACAAAGGCAGGTTTAAGTGAAGGTTTAATTAATTACGATGCTGACACTGGTAAAATGCAACTTAAAAATGCTGAACTAATGAAATGTTTTGAGATAAGTGGAATTGATATTGTTGATTGTAAAATACAAGGTAATATTATAGACTGTGATATATTTAGTACTGAATTGATTAACTCATCAATGTTTGAATGTAATCTATTTGGCGCTACTGATGCTATCGATTCTAAGATAGAGGATTCCTATGTAAGCAGACATGTAGCTGTCAAAGATTCATATGTCTTTGGTCCACGTGGTGTATTCAGTGGAGATATGGAAGGTGGCATATTTAGAAAAGGTAGAGCTACTGAATTTGCAAAATTTGAAAATACCGAAATTATAGAAATAGAAAAAATATAAATTAAGATGGCTAATCCAAATACTTATTGTAATGATCCAGAAGAAGCTGCATGTTTAGATGCGCTAATAAAAGAAATTAATGACGACTTAACTATCGCATGCCAATTACCTTTTACCGTTCCTAAAAAAGAATTAGCTCATATTATACAAAGAGCAAAAGGTTACTTTTACAAAATATATGAAGATAGTGTAGAGCAGATGTATATTGCTTTACCAGCAGGTGCTCTTTCTAAACCCGAGTTTAAACAAGGTGTACCTTATGGTAGTGGTGCCAATCGTGAAGTTATAACTAATAAAGATAACATTAATAATCCAAGAGGTGTTGTAAAAATGCCATCAAGAGTATATTCAGTTAATGCAGTATTTGAGATAGGTGGCTTTAGTGGTGAAGATGGTGGTTTTGGTAGTAACAGTTTTAATGCAGATGATGTTGATTTTTCAATTGATAAGTTTATCTATGATGATGTCTATGGTGCAGGATTAGGAAGCGAAAATTTAATGTATTATGTTGTTAACTCATTATTTATGGATAATGCAAGACAAGTTCTTTTACCACAAATATCATATACTTATAATAGATTAACTAAGAAATTTAGATTTCAAGGTGAATTACCAAAGCAAGCTGTTATATTTGAAATATTTTCAACAATTCCTGATTGTGCATTATTCCAAGATGAAGCTTTTATTAGATACTGTATTGGTCAAGCTAAAATACAATTGGCTAGAATCCTAGGAACATTTTCTTTTAACCTTCCAGGTAACATTACAATTAATTATGATCTAATTTCAAGTGAAGGTAGGGAAGAAGTAGATAGAGTAGTTGAGGAGATTAAGAATGATGAAGGTGTTGATTACTTTTTCACTGGGTAATTATAATATAAAAGCTATTAAATAAAAAGAGAATATATAATAAAAATTAGTGTTTTATAATGATAAGAGATATTTATAGCCGAAGTATAGATGCGCCTAAATATAATGATCAAACATTGGAAGTAAGCGATACATTATCTCAGTTAATTATAAAGATAGAGAATTGTTTATTTACTAGGAAAGGTGATGTTCTAGGTTCACCGGGTATTGGTGCCAATTTAAATGATTTAATATTTTCATTAGTATTAAATGAAAACACGATACAAAACAATATTAATGGACAAATCGCTGCATACTGTTTACCTAACACAGGAGGTTTTACCGTAGATTGTAAAGTAAGTTTTTTTTCGACAGATGAAAGAGACGGCGCGTTTATTGATATATTTGTAAATGAACAAAGAGTTATAGGGGCTCTTTTTTAAAAAAGAAAATTGAATGTCATTTTTTAGTAAAACAAGAATAAAAGCAACTGAGCTATTTGAAGATTCCTTTGAATATCTCCAGCGTACTTATGACCAAGCAATAGAAACATTTACACCTGCATCACCGTTTGGTCAAGTGTTAACTGTGGTTGCCAACTTAGGAGAATTAATATTCTTTTATATAGAATCTATAGCAACAGAGTCTAATATTGCACGAGCCAGAAATATAGAGTCAATATATGGATTATCTAGATTAACAGGCCATGACCCTACACGAGGTATATCATCAAGAGGTATTATTGGATTACGTTTAAATACAAGTGCGTCTACTCTCCTCAATGGAGATTATGTACAAATTATGAATGGTTCCAGTTTAGAAATTAGCCAGAATAATTTAACTTACTTCTTAAAATTTAACAGTGACTTTATAAGACTAGATAAAACGACAAAAGATTTTGTCAATGTTGAAATAATACAAGGGGAAAAAGATGAGCAAAGTTTTACAGGTTCAGGTTTGCCATTACAAAGTTATAACTTAATTACAAAAGATCCTACCGATCAATTTTTAGTTGATGTTTTTGTAGATGGTGAATTATGGAAATTGGTAGATTCTATATATGATATGAACCCAGGTGAAAAAGCTGCAATGGTTAAAACTAGTGTAACAGGTGGTTTAAGTATATTCTTTGGAACTACCCAGTTTGGTATTTCTCCTGCATTAGGATCTCGTATAAGAGTTACTTATATAAAAACAAGAGGAGCGTCTGGTAACATTGGAGGAAAACAAATAGATATGAAATTTTCAGAACCAGGTACAGACCCATCCGGAGAAGAGGTAGATTTAAATGAAATTCTTTCTATGAATATTACAAGGAATCCAATGTTTGGTTCTGATTCTGAAGATCCTGCGTTTACGCGATTAATTGCACCTTATGCAAGTAATTCATTTGTATTGGCAAACCCAAATAATTATATTTACTATTTAAGTAAGTATGACTTCTGGTCTTTTATAGATGCTTACAATACAAAGAATGATGAATACTTAGATGATGACAATATTATTTACTTATTTTTAATTCCTGATGTAAGAAAGAAACTTACTAGTGATATTGATTATTTCAGTATTCCTGAAGTTGAATTTTCAATGACCGATGCTGAAAAGGAAATGACATATGAAATACTTAACAAGAGTGGACGACAGGTTGTTACAGCAGAAACTAGAATAGTAGATCCTATTATTAAAAAGTATGCATTAAATGTTGTAATCAGATGGTTTGAAAATTATGATAAAGATGCTATAAGAATTGAAATAAGAAAAAATCTAGATGAATATTTCTTAAATGTAAATAGAAGAGATAGGATACCTCGCTCTGATATTATTTCAATAATTGAAAATGTAGAAGGTATTGATTCAGTAAATGTTTTCTTTATTTCAGAAGAAAATGAAAATGCTATTAGAAATGGTTTTTATGAAATTCCTGTTTATGGAACAGATCCTATCACAGACCAAAAAGTATTAATTGAGAATAAAAAAATTGTATTAAAGAAAGGTGAAGATCCGCAATTAGGATTGGATAGTTTTGGAGATGTTGTAATAGAAAATAATGACTTAGCAATAATCAGAGGTGGTTGGACTGATAGAAATGGAACTTTTTATGAACCAATACCAGAGGCTAATAAAATAAGTTCTCTTAATGTATTCTATAAAGAAGAGATTCAAAATAATCTTTACAATAAAATACAACAAGAAAAGTACAATTCTGTAAAAAGAAATAGAGGTACTACAATTGCAACAGGAGTTAATGCTGCTGGTTTAAATACTGGTAGATTACAAAACACACCAATAATTAAAACCTTAAAAGACAAATAATATGGCAACAGTTAAAGATAATAATACAGGGTACCCTAGTTTATATAGAGCAACCCGCGAAGAAGGCTGGGTTTTAAAAAACACAGGGTTTGATTATGCTGATAATTTATTAAGAAATACAATGTCTTCATATATGTTCCAAAATCCTAACCTAAGAGAATTCTTAGAAAGATATTTAAATCCTATAATGGTATTTTATATTAATAGAGTTAAATATTTAAGAATTTATTTTAATTATGCAGTTCCTAAATGGTATCAAAAAATAAATTAAGAGATTGTGAATAAGTGGAAACATTTAATTTTCTTTGATAAAGAAGGAAAGAATTACAATATGGACTATGACAGTACTACTGACATGTGGTCCGGTGATATATTCTTGCCTCAGGTTTCTATTGATTTGTTTGAAGTAGGGCAATTATTCATTTTAGAAAAAATGATTAATGCAACAACCAATACTTTTGAATATGGCTACCCACATGAATCTACAGGTGCTACTGGTGGCTGTGAGTGGGAAGTTGAGTGGGACACTGAGCAGCCTAATGAAATATTTCTTTTTCAATTTAATAAAGATTTTAATACAGGTACCCAATCTGCATTAGTCCAAGAACCTGATGGTCCACCTTTAGTTAGATATGATAACATAAAAATTCCATTAGAGTTTGATCCTAATCAAACTATAAGCCCAGAAGGATTTATTATTAGTGATAACATAAAATCAGAATCATTACAACTTAATATTGCTTTTTCATCAGGTAGTGAAAATACTTATAAGAGAAAGCTTTTAATTGTTGACACATGTACAAATACTAAAATTGCAGAGTTTACTGTTTGGGCTGAGAGTATTGAGGAAGATGAAAGATTGAGAGTCATGACGCAAAACATGGGCTATAATGTTATTGCATCGGATAGTACAATTTTTAGAGATACTAATTTAAAAGAAGCATTACCTGACTTTGTAGAAATAAATTTAAAGCGTAAAGAAATTATGCTAGAGGGTAGTAATATTTACCCATTCATAGGCTCATATAAAGGATTAATAAATGCAATTAAGTTTTTTGGTTATAGCAATTTAAAGGTTAAGGAATTTTGGAAAAATGTAAATGCAAATTCTCCACAGTTTGGAAAGTATATTCAAAGTAATAGTGTTGATTTATTTTCGCCTACTGCGCAGTTTGATGATCTTAAGATAACCTTACCAAACAAAAACTTTAGAAAGACTAGTATGTTTAGTCTTATCTATAGAATTAATAAAATTAATCCTAATAAATTCACAGATGAGGATTTACCGGTTACTGAAGAAGTACAAGACTTTACTATAGAGGAAGTTTTAATTAAGTTATTTGGTCTAAAGAGAAAATTAGAAAACGAATATTTACCACTAAATGCTCATATTAAAGATATAACAGCAGAGGCTGATTTCTTTGGTTTATTGGAAGTAACTAATACAATTAGTAGGAATGCAAAAAATACAATTAAAGTAGGAATTAGTACAGACTTTAAAGTATCCCCTAGTTCATGTATTTATTTAGAAGATCTTAGAACCTTTGATAACTTTTGCTTAAAGGAAGCCGCTTATGTTGGAGTTACACCTGTTCATTCTGGTGCTATCATAAATTTTTGTAATGCTTATATTGCACCTCTTACTGCAGGAACTGCGGCGGTTGGCGCTAATATGATAGCAGGACCATATACACCAGGCCAAGTTTTACCTCCACCACCAATTGGGCCAGATGTTAACAGCATATTAGGAACACTACAGGATGGTGGTAATGTTTCAATCCAATCTGTAGCTGGAGTATACAACGCTTATTTTGCAAGATATGCACCAAACCTAAATAGAACATTAGCTGAATATGTACCAGGTGAATCCTCAAGAAGTTTACCTGACCAACCTGGAGTTAAATCAGGAGCGTTAATAACTTTAACTAATGATAGTTTTAATAATGTAACATGGAATAACATAGATAGTACATGGGATCAAATAACTAATGCAAATGATTTCTTTACTTTTGATTTTAATGTGCAAGGAGCAAACGTAGGAGATATTTATAAATTAACAGATCCCGCAACTTCAACTGGTGCTACACATACAGTGATACCCGGTGATACTATACAGTCAATCACAACTTCACTATACAACCAAGTAGCATTATTAAAAACTACACAGACTGATCCGTGGTTATGGTTTGATTGGTCTCAAGTAACAAATGACATTGGTCCATGTATTAGGTCTTATGGTAATGATGTTAATAGATTTGTACCATCTGTTGAATTAATTAACAGTGCAAGTGGTGGAGCTTATACAGAAACACAATTACCTGGTGAAACTTTATTTACCTGGGATGCTGTTGGTGCAGGTAACTTTACAGAAATTGAATGGACTATTTACAAAGATGCATCTGATATTTCCCCAGCATATTATTTTAGTATAAGAGGAGAAATTGGAACTTATGGAACCTTGCCTATTACATTACCTTATGTTGGTGATTATAGTGTAGAGATGAAATTGTTTGATTTATATAATAATATTTCATCATCAGTTAAACATTCTGCAATATGTGTAGATGAAAGAGAAGTAGAATATTCAGGATGGTATCAAAGTAGAAAAAGAAAATATACTTGGAATGTTGAAGGTAAGTATGTTTGGAACGATTATGGATCTTTATGGGATTTACCAATTGAACCTTCCATTACCTGGGATGAGGAAACTCCGAGTTTATATGATTCTTTAGACAGAGTTAATGCAATATTAAATTCTTTTGGTATAGGTACCCCTACTGATTTTCAATTAATGAACTATCAGAATAATGGTAAAGCTAGTTTTAGTGGACCTTATCAATGGAAAAATTTAAATGCGCCAACTTCTACGTGGAATAATACATACCACTTGTGGTGGGATATGACTGCAACAACTGGAGACACTCCTGCATTTTTCGAGTTTAGCCAAATACAACCTAATAGTTATTTAAAAATTGTAGATTCTGACGGGGTTACTGGAACTGAATATTTTGATTTTACTATTGATACTTTAAGTAAGGTAGTTAATCAACTTAACATAAGCACTAATAATATAATTAATAAGTATGTTTATAATCTTGTTATGAATGCAAGTGGTAGCCAAATTTATGTTCAAGCCGTATCTAGATATTATGGAAAGTTTGGTAATTTTAAATCAGTAGACATGGTTGATGTTAATGGAGATAGAATTTGTGAAAGTGGAACTGGTCTTACTGATTCCGGTAGCAGTTGTTTGAGCAGAATATATAAGTCAAGACAAAGTATATCAAGTAATCCAACCTGGAATACTGCTAAATTTATTAATGATGGAAGGACACTACCACCAATGACATGGGCAATGTTTGTCTATGATAAATGTAGAATTGTTGGTAAGGCTGATCCTAAATGGACTATCTCTAATACTACTAACTCATCCGTGGCTGATATATATTTTGAAAGCAAGTATTTAACATATCTTTTTAAAGACCCAGGAAAGTATATGATAACATTAGAACTTACTGATACAAATGGGAATAAATATAAAAAGGGTAGAAATATCGTAAATATAAAACAAATAAAACAAAATGGCAATTAGCGTAACAGAAATATTAGGAACAGATTCCTTATCCGGCTCAAGGCTGGTAATCAATGACAACTTTAATGTTCTTGCAAGTGAGATTAATTCAATGGAGGTGTATTTTTCACCATCTGCTGGAACTATCACTAATTTAAATAATCTTTCATCAGAAGCATTAAGAGTAGGTTTAAGTACAATACTACTAGATATTAATTCTAGTACATTTGATATTTTAACAAATGTTAAAATGACTGGTAATTTAAATATGACAGGTGCTGGTATATTTAGAAATGATACAAACATTCAAACACTTAATGATGTATTTGCCGGTGGAAGCCCAATCCCAGTAGGGACAAGCACAGCAATACCAGCTTATACTATGAATAGGGTTGGTAATTCAACCGCTTCACCGATAGCAATTACTTTAAATAGTGGAAGTATAGGACAAGAAATTTTCTTTATCTATACTGAAGGTAGTGGTGATGTTGTTATTTCAGGGGTAGCAAGTAACCTAGTATTACCTGGTGCTACAACAAGCCCAAACAAATTAACATTAAACGCAATAGGACAAAGTGTACATTTGCTAGCTATTGATAATGACCAAGGGCAGGCGGTCTGGTTCCTAGTAGGTGGACAAGGATACGTAATAGCATAATAATTAAAAGATAAAAACTATACATGGCAACAACGCCCTTAATCAGAACACCACAGGCAGACGGAGGAACTTTTTATACATTTTCTTCTGCCGCTAAAGACTTATCTAGGACTCTCAATAATGATGGTCTTAAATTAGTCTTTTCTAAATTTGTGCTTTTAAATTTACCAGACTTTGATAAGTTAGAAAGCAATCCAAATAATCCATTTGGTAACAAGGAAAACTATATGCAGTTTGATACTATTGATGGTGCAATATGGAACGGTGGCTTAAAAGGTGATCCTAATGTTAACTTTACTGAAAGTCTTCAAAATTACGCGCTAAATATAGAAGAACTTATTATTAGTGATCCAACTTATGATAATACTACAAACTTATCTGTAACCGAAAGAGTATTCTTTAAATGGTTAAAAGAATGTGGTGCATTAAGATTTAGAGCAGCTAGTGAATTAGAAAAATCAGGTACTGCAGAAGGTTTAAGATTTGTTGAAGAAGATGAGGCAACAACAGGAACTAGGCAATATAGAAGAGTAGTAAAATATATTGGGGAAATTGATATTGTAAATAATGTAGACAGGGCCGGAGAGGCGTATACTGAATTGTATATTAATGTACCAACAGAAGTAGGTGGAACTCCCACTATCCTCTTTGATTCAGTTTCTGATGCAAATTACCAACCATCTTTAACTATACAAGGATCAAGTGAATTCATCTTAGGTAGAAATTCTGCAACTATACATCCACAAGGATTAAGCATAAGTGCATTTTATGATTATGATAACCAATTACAAGGATTAGGACCTGCAGGTTATACTGATCCTGATGCAGATTGGATGGGTCTAGGGCCAGGTGTTACTAGTGCAATTACTAATGCATACTTTACAGAGCCTTCATCATTCGAAAGCGTGCTTAATGCTGAAATTATAAAATATAAAGGAGATTACAATAACCCAACAGGTTATATTGGATCTGCTTACCTAAGAAGTGAGTTAGATGGAATTAGTGTAGATTTTAATCCTAATGATTATGAACAGATAGTAGCTGATAATACAGTAAGCACAATACCACAATTCAACGGAACTGGGCTGTCTCAATCATTTGAATTTAATGCAGTATTAGTTTATTATGATATGGTAGATCTTAGTGACTCTACTAAAACAACTACTAACTTATATGGATTATTATTATTAGATAATGTAACACCAACAACAGATGGTGGTTATATACAAAGATATCCTAAATATAAACCTAACCTAGTTACTGGACAAAACGGTAATAGTTATGGTTTTAAAATTAATTTAAGATTTGATGCATCCCCAGGTAGTGCAGGTATTGATACAATTATTAATGATTACAATACCTTTTCAATGGGACTCTTTTCAGATGCATCTGCACAATTGCAAACATCTGCACAAATATTCCAAAGACAGCAATTAGAGATTGCTGATATTGAGGTTAGGTTAGCTGCAGTAGAAAATACTTTAAATGCTGTTAGTACTTCTGCATTCTTACAATCACAAATTGATAGTTTGCAATCTCAAATTGATAATGCATCCTTAGCTTTTGCAAGTAGCACTACACTTTTAGATTTAATTGCTAAGAATTCAGATGAAATTCAAATGTTAGCAAATGGCCAAGTTTCAACTACGCTACAATATAATACTGCCGTGGTAAGACAAGGTTCTGGTATTACTGTTGATACTAATACACCTAATCAAATACATGTATCTAATAATGTACAAGCTTATAATTTTATGTTACCATTTGATAATTCAGATGTTCAAATAACAACAGCTGCACCATTAAATATAAATGTTGTAGCTCCACAAGTGTTTACTACATTAGGTACATATTCAAACATGCTAAGATTAGATACTATTAATCAAGCAGGTGGAGATTTAGATATTTTTATTGATGATACTACAATTACATGGAAGACCGGCCAAACAGTAAGATTAACATTTAATAATATACTTCAAATAGGATCTAGAGATATAAGAATATTTACAGATGCACCAAGTAGATTAAATAGTGGAGCATTTGGAAAAATAGCAGCAACTATACCAAATGCAAGTTTGAGTGATATTCCAATCATTGATTTGATTTGTACAGAACAAGGAGTGTTAACATTCGTATATGATATAGTTAAATAAATAATAAAATTGAAACCTAGATAATGGCTGAAAATAATTCAATACAAACTTTGCTTCCAGAATTGTTAAGACTCTTTAACAATTCACTGGAGAGCTTTGAGAAAGTTAATCAAGCGATTACTTCAAGCAGAGATTCTGTAACTGTTAACATACAAAATAATGATGGGACTAATTCTAGGCTTACTATACCAAGTTTTGGATATCTTAAAAATTCAGTTGATAGGTTAAATACAAATATTAATACTATAACTAATTTTAATGATGCTAATAGCTCAATAAGATTACCAGATGGTACGTTTAGAAAATTAGTATTAGCTCAGTTGCCAACTGAGGCCGCTGACTTAACTACAATTAATTCAGTTAATGAATTCAATATAAAGCCTAACTGGTTCTTTGAAGAGTTGATTAATCCATTACTGTATATCTCATTTGATATTACCGGACAGGCTCCTATTGATACCGAGAGGGCTATCGTACAGCGCTATATTTTAAATACTAATAGTCAAAGTAAAATTAATTATTTTGAAAATGAATATAATGGAAGCTCGGAAATTAATTATAATAAGTTTTTACAACAGATAGTTGAAAAGAACATATCTTATGTATTAGATGAAGCAGTAGTTGATCTACCGCCAAGAGACAAGAGATTTTCAGGTAACTTTAGTGTAATAAGAATTGGTGAAGAAAGTATAACAGAAACAGTTAATGGCGTTGAGCAAACAACTATCCAAAAACTTTATAAGCTTAATAAAATATTTTATACTGATTCAGAGGCTGATTTTGCAGATACAGTCCAACTAAAAGTAGGTGATAGCTTAGAAGTTGTATCTACACCAGTTGATACAAGATATACTGTAACACAAATTGATTCAAGTACTAATTCTGTAACAGTGAGATTACAAGAAGGGTCTAGAACTATAAGTATTGGTGCTGATGTATTAAAAGTTGGGTCTTCATTAAATGACTTATTAGAAGTTGATGTTACTGTAGGATTTAATGAAAGGTGTGTAACCTTTGTAAAGCCTATTGATCCTAATTCAAAAATACCTGCAGTTAATTGGTCGCCGGGTAGTGGTTTTTATACTAATGATTTAAACACAATTGATTCAAGCGGTAACCTACAAAACTTAGCTGATTATTATCAAAGAAATGCTGTTGATTTTGGAAGGTACTTATTATCATTTGCACAAGATAAGATGCCTACTAGTAGAGAAGGATTAATACCAAATGCACCAGTGTTATCATCAGATGATTTTACTGTATCTTTAATTAATGCACAAGTTAGTAAGTCAGATGCTATAGTACAACTCGTAGATTTAAATAATCAGAAAAATACTGTTCAGGCTACTTTAAGTGAATTGGATGTTTCAATAGCTCAAAGTAGAGAAAGAATACAAACAACTAATTATTCAACTGAGGTTGAGCGAGATGCAGATAAGAATGCATTACAAGGTCTTGTTACCGAGAAAGGGTCTGCGGCAAAACTTTATTCATCAGTAGTTACTGAGATAAGTGCATCTGCAAAAGATAACTCCGTTAAGAGTATATCACCTAAATATAGAGTAAGAGGATTTTGGGCAATGCCACAAGAAAAGTCATTCCCTGCAACTGGTGTTCAGGATATTATAAAATTTCAATATCGTTATAGATATCTTTCTGCAGACGGTGCTGCTAACCCTGTGAGTCAATTTTCATTTACAGATGGCAGTGGTACAAGCCAAGGTGCATTTTCAAATTACATTGTTGTTGATAGTGTAGTAAGACCTAGAATAAAAAATTCAGTAACAGGAGTATATGAATGGGCCCCTATTAATGATGATAATGCTGACTCAGTTAATATTAATCAATTAGACATTCCTATTAGAAAAGGTGAACAGGTAGAAATACAAGTAAAATCCATATCAGAAGCAGGTTGGCCATCTAATCCATTAACAAGTGAATGGAGTGATGCAATAAGAGTTGAGTTCCCAGTTGATTTAAGTTCTGATAATGCAACCGAAGCAGTGTTAGCACAGAACCAAGCAGATTTAGCATTAGTTTTATTGGAAGAAAATTTAGAAGCTATGGGATTACCTACCCATTTAAGTAGTTCATTTACTGCTAATGAAACATACTTTGCGCATTCAACTCCAGTAATAGCTTCAGGATTTTTATCAGAAAATCAAACCCCTATTGATTTATTTACTAAGTTAACAGAAATGCAAAATCAATTAGATTTATTTGCTGAAATTTTAAATAATGCTGTTGGTGAATTAAATACTACATTAGTAGATGATGCAGGAAATACTTTTAGTTTAAGAAGGAATGCAATTACTAATATTTTTGCTGGATTTTATTCACAAGAAGTAGATGGTTTAGATGATCCTAGAGGAGCGATTATAACTAAAACATATTTTATTAATATTGCAAATACTGCACAATCAACATTACAATTAATATCCAGAGTTACTGGAGGTAGAGCAAGGATGGTAAATCAATCTGAAAACCCTTCATATACTCTAAACGATGTATCAAGCGGTAGTACAATTTTACCAGCAACATATTCATGGTTAGATAACAGTGCAGTTAATCAAAAAAATGGTAGAGCTACATACAGGTCTGATGATGTTGATTATAATGTTGTTAGAAAATATGATCTCACACCTATTTTATTAACTAATCCAAATGTAACAGCAGCCACAGCATATGGGCAAACTGTTTCATTGCCACCGTTTCAATCAACACAAAATAAAAATCAGTTTATTTATAGTAGATTTAGCGACGTATCAAATGATGATACTTTTTACAGTTATATAAACCCAAGTGCAACAGCGTACACTCTTAATTTAGATACTATAGAAAATTTCTATAATGTAACAGCTGCTTCTAATGTAGGTAACCCAACTGCTGAATTTATTTGGGGTGGTGGTTTCCTACCATCAGGTTTACCAACAACAAGAGCTTCATATTTTGCAGGGGACAATGTAGTTTCGGTTTCAATTGCTCACCCATGGTTAACAAATTATACTACATATAGAAATGCATACATAGCATTGACTGGTGATACTCAAACCTTACCAGCTAATATACCTGTAGGTGGAATTAATTGTACAACAGGAAACGCTGTACCAGCAAATCCAGGTGTTCCTGATATTAATAGTGGAATAGGAACTGCTGCTGTGTTATTTAGACAGTCTAAGTTTGCACCATTACCATCAAGCAATACCTTTGGTCGTCAGCAAGGAATGTATTTAAATGAAAATGTTACTGACTTGGCTAATCTTACAGTAAGTCTTGGGACAATTAACTTTGATCCACCGTTTAATACTCAGATATTGCAACCTAGTCCATCGCTAACAGTTGCAAATTTAGAAAATCTTTGGGATCCAACTAGTGGTAATTACATTACAGGTGGTTATGATAGAAATTCAAAGTCATCATTTGAAAATTTTGACCAATATACTTTAGGTAAGCAATCATGCGGATCTTATTTATTCATATCTGCTGATAATCATGAAAATATACAAGTAGATGGTGACTCTATTCAATCGTTTGAGAATATTCAATTTGGACAACAGAATTCGATTAGTGTTCCTTTAGTTTTTCAATATAGAATGACTGATTATTTTGGTGTTACAACCGGGAGCGGTTTAGGTAATATTGGAGGTGATTCAACTGGATCTACTGTTAATCTTACATATGCAAAAAGAATAGGTTTTGATTTATTTCCAAATAATTCTGATGTTGTACAATTTGATATTGAAGTTTCAGCTAAGTATAGATCTGATAGATTAAGTATTGATAATTTCCCTAAAGCAACTGTTACAAAAGGACTTAATGATTTAGAAAAGGTAGTGGCAACACTGCAGCCTTCGATAACTCAAACTACCGTAACTCGTGGTGGTGGTGCAACGGGCGGAGGCGGTCGCAAAAACTTCAGTGGTATTGTAGCACCTAACTAATAATCTGTAATTACTTCAGATTTATTTTAACTTTATCTTTGGTGAATAAATAAAAAAAGTGAAAGATAAATGGCTGAACAACTGCTTGATAAAGCATCATATAGTATTATAAGGACAAATCCTAAATTAACAGGGAATGTTAAAGTAGTATCTGATGGAACAGATATTTACTTAGAATCATTTAGTGCCAACACTAGATTGTCTTCTCAAAAATTTAAAGCCTTTAAGGTTGATGGTACTAGTACCTATGACCAAGATGTCTTTAGGTTTTTTGACAGTGGTAAATTCCCAATAGAGGCGGCGTATGAAATATTTCAAGAATTTGAGGATACTGCTGTACTTTCAAATTATAGAAATCAATATGAAATGTTTTATGCAGCAGGTACTAGATCTATTGCATCCGAATCATATTCACAAAGTTTAGGAACACTTGCACCGCTATGGTTAAATGATCAAATGCCTAGTGCCTTTGTAATATTTAGATTAGATGGTCCAGCTGCTGTGAATAATATAAAAGCCTCTACTGAAAATGAAAATGCTACTAATGCACAAACATCTGCTAATTTTTCAAAACAAGTTTTAGAAAATTGTACTGCAATTAAAACCTTTGATTTAACTGAAGGTACTGCGTTAGGATCTTATATTAGAAATTACAGAAATCAAGAAACTTTTCCAGAGGTACCACTTAATATGACATGGAGAAAAGATGAGCCAATTCTTTGGAATGGTATATCTTATAAATATGGAGGCTTTACTAGCAGTGGTAATTTTGCATATAAAGACTTAATAGTAAAAGATTCTACTATTATGCAAGATGATTATTTATTTACACAAGGATTTCAAAATAATGGAATACTTTTAGCTAATCTTTTAAATTTAGAATTTTTATTTGATGATCCAACTGCTGACGAATATTCTATTAACAGATATTTTGGTATGTATGTTAATGAAGTGGAGGAAGGTCAGTTTGATTTATCTGGAGAAGCGTTCTTTAAAAATACAGAAAAAAGCCAACTGCCAAAAATAAAAACTATTACTGAGGTTTCACAATATTTAAATACACCATTTGAAATTACAAATGAAAATGGTATATTATTATTTTTGGATCCAAGTAAGACAACTACTATTACTGGCCTACCGACACCAACTCGTGTTAATGATGTTGAATCTGTTTTTTATGTTAAGGATAAAGATGATGATTTTCATACAATTAAAAAAGGCTCTACTTGGGGAGAAAATCAAATTAGATTATTTGATACAAAGGTAGACGTATCTTTATTTACAGGTTATAAATCACCTGATACTTTTGCAAACGCAAGTATTATTAGTCATCTTGGTTTTGCCCAGGCATATTTAAAAATATTAGATAATGTAGTTGAAGGTTCTCGTATATCTTTATATGATGGAATTAATTTAACAGGAACTATAACTGCTGATAGTACGCTAGCTACAATACCGGGTAAATCATTTGAAAAGTTTTTTAATCCAAACGGAACTATACAGGAAGTTGCACAATCTTTAACATCTGCTATTAATAAAGGCATAAATGAAAATGATAGATTTTTTAATGCTACTTACAATGATAGTACTGTTTACATTAAGTCAAGACTTAGTGGTAGTAGATTTAATCAATTAAAATTTGAAATGGATAGCGCATATCCTGAGCAGTTTGAACAAATAGAATCATACCCACAAACAACCGTTGCAACACCTATGCAAAACTTTGTAGGTGGAAATAATGTAACTGATAGTTTAATAAAAGTTGAACTAGGAGACCAAGATAGATTTGTAAAAGGTAACTTTGTACAAACTACTGGTAATTATGCGGTTATTGGTGATTGGGTACCATACACTGAAGAACCTATATTTGATGGCTTTAATAGAATTATAGGTTATACTGATATTGATAAGTATGCAGTAATAACATGTAATGATAATCAGATAATGATTACACGATCTAATCAAGTTGCGCTATATTCAGATTATAAACCATCATTTGGTAGATTCTCATTTTTTGAAGTAAGAGATTTTGATTTTGATTTTTATAGTACAATGTACAGCCAAGAAGGTGAATTAGATTATGAGTATGCTGAATACAATCAAACCACACCAGGAACTACAACATTAGTAGGAATAAGCACTAATCCGCAAATTAAAGATTTTTATTCTAACGGTGGTTTTTATAATCTTATTGGGTTGCTAAATGACAATGAAAAACAAAACCCTAATGATGAATACATTGCTAGTGAATATATTAGATTAGAAGAAAACTTTTTAACTTCTTTAGCTAGTGTATCAAGAATTGCTCCTTATATTAATAAATGGGCATGGATTAATGATGGTAAAGATGTGAGAAATCACCCATATAGATTAGATGTTAATTTAGCATTTGGTTTAAATAACTTTGCACCATCAAAATGGGATATAGTACAAGAAGCTAGTGGATTTAGCCATGAATGGTATTATCTTTCTGAATTTCCACAATACTTTACACAAGATGCAATTAAGAGTTCATGGAGTTATATTGACACTGCACCAACTGATAGTATAAATCCAAATCCTATCACAGGACAAGTTTTTGTACCAGGAACTTTTCAAGATATTACAAAGAATTATTTTGATGATTATTTTATTGTAGAAAAATTTACAACTGGTGGAATTACTGAAATTGATAGGCAGTTAAGATACGGTAGATTTAATGGAGGAAATGAAAAGAATTTTGCAGAATCATTTTTGCGAGGTGTTAGAATTATTGCAAAAGATAAAGCTATAGGTTCACAGAAACCTGATTTTGACGCAAGATCATTATCATATGTTAGAAACGGTAATTTTAATGATTATCGCTTTTCAGCTATGCTAGTACCTAACTTACCTAATAAACCTGAGAGTCAAATTAAGTTTATTAAAAATGAAAAATGGAAAACTGTTGTTATGTTAATTTCAGTAGACTATGCAGATGAATGCTTAAATAATTCTGGCGATTCTATAATAGATAGAACAACTTTATATTCTTTAAATAGTTCTTTTGTAACAGATGCGACTTGTGCACCAATAACAACTGGAAATCCACCTGAATATGATTATACTGATAACCCGCTGAATGGTGCAATAAGCTTTAATGGATCTAGCTTTAATAATTCAACTGGGCTATTTACAATAAATGGTATTCCAAATAATAATGGCCAAGAAACTGAATTTATTAATGACTTAAGAGTATTAGCAGACGGTTCTTATGGTGATATAAAATTTTCAGTAGGCCTAGATGATTATGTAATTGGTGGTATTCAAAAAGTAATATCATCTAGTCAATTTATATGTACTAAAGTTAGTAAGAACGGTATTCCATACACTTTGCCTAATCCTCTGCCAACACAGTTCCAATTAAGAAACGCATCTTATACAGTTGCAGATAATGGATATCTTCAGTTTGCAAATAGATTAAACGCAGTTAGTTTTGGTCAGATTTTTAATGCAGTTAATCAAGGTAACCCTAATGTAATATATGAAACTATTGCTAAGGACGGTTCACAGGTTAGAAATACTGATGGTACACTGGCTCAAACATTTGGAATAGAACTTAGAGCTCAAACTGATATTCTTAAATCTATTTATGTTGGTGTATTACCAACTCCGGCTAAACCAACTGAATTTAATTTAACTGATGTAGTAGGTTATGATTTATCTTTACAGAAGACTCCTAACATTACACCAATTGCAAGACATGCTGGTTATTATGCACCTTACGCGTTGCCATTACTTTCTTTCAGAGATCCTTATATGAATATAGATTTTGATATTACTGGTAGCAGAGACGATGAGGCATATGAGTTAAAGGTGTTAGAGCTATGTAAATTTAAAAATACACAATTTAATAGTGCGGATCCTACCTTTGGGCAAATACCAAATTTCTTTTATCATAAAATAAATGAGCAAGATCCATCAACAGTATTAGAGCTGTCCAAAGAAAGCGCATTCCCTAGTTTATATCCTCTGATTAATGAGATAGGTATTGACTATAAAGAGTTTTATACATTTTCATCTAACTGGGAACCTTCTTACTTTACCAAAAGTATTGATAAGTCTCAAATAGAAGATGTTATCGGTACAAGATCAATGTTTGAAAGAAAATCATTTTTTGGTTCTAAATATTTAAAAGTTCCAGAGGTTATTATTTTAGAAACATTTGAGCCAGATCCTTTTGTGAAAGCAGCAATAAGACAACCTGATTTAATAGATGGTACATTTATGTATAAAGATACACCAACAGTTACATTAAATAAAAAAGTAATAAATTCAAGATCCGCGTTGAGAACAAGAGCTGTGCAAAATGAAAAACCATTTCTACCAGCTAAAAAATTTACTCGGGAAATTAAGAAGGTTCCATCAACACCTACTATTGAATTTTACTTATTTAATCAAAAAAGATTAATGGAATATTTGTTTACTCCAATTAAAGCTCAATTTGAAAAATATGTTAATAAGTTATATGGGTGGGGTGATTTAGAAACTTTAGATGATGATGTAAATCAATATATTAGAGAAAATATTCTAAAGCTTTACAAAATAGATAAGGTAGAATTTTATACATTAGCAAGTAGAAAAAGAGGAGCATCTACATTTACTACTGCTGAACTAACAGACACAGAGAAAATTGAAAATGGCTTAACTATTAATAATAGTGTATCATCAAAAACCATAAATACAAACCCATTTGATTTAAGGCTAATATATAATAAAAGAACAGGTTTCTCTGAATCATTTGGTTTTAGTGTTACTATAGTTAAAAAATAAACAAAAAGAAATGCCAATTACTATACAAGAAATAATAGCATCAGATACTATTTCACAGTTTGTTGATAAGACCAACTTTAACTTTGATCAATTACTGCTTAATGGTGGCGGGCCCGGTGGTCCTAGTGGTCCTATAGGTCCTACGGGTCCTGGTGGAGGGAGAGGACCTAAAGGTAGTACTTGGTATGAAGATAAATCAACGGTATCACCAGGTTTAACACCTAATGCTGCACCACCTACATCTACGCCGTTTAATAAAGATTATTATTTACAATTTAACGGACAGGTTTGGGAATATAATGGAACTTTAGCCGTTTGGGATATTACCACGATAGATTTACAAGGGCCTGCTGGTGCTGCAGGTGGAGGTGGAGGATTTGGTTTAACTGTAGGTTCACCTATTATAAATCAATCAAACATAAGGTATAATGGACCGATAGGTCTTAATGATGGCGCAAATGCTACGAATGAAGGTGTTCCTTCTGTATTAATAGGTGGTGTTGGTTCAAATGCAGTTTCGTTGGCTGGAATTCCTCTTACTGCAGCTTATATTGTACCTAATGATATTATTGTTGCCAGCAGTTCTCCTGAAACTTCGCTATTAATTCATCAAAAAAATTCTCAAACTAAAGGTATTGTGTTTCATGGTGGTGTAGACATAGGAAGTGGTGATAATTTTGAACAAATCGACCCTACTCAACTAAGTAATATTGGAATATCTGTTGATGATACTTTAGTGCTAAATGTTCCAAAGGTTCCACCAACTAACCCTACTACACAAAGTGAATTTATGGGTTTTCAAGCATTAACCCCAAACAGATCTCAACAATTTTTTGCAGGTTCTGATATATCAATACAAAGTGGAACAGGTTCTCAGAGTATTGGTTTTGCTGGGCAACATTCAAACATTGAAATTAATGTTGGAACAGGTGGAACCCAAGGTGTTGGAAGTTTATTCAGAACATTAACACAAGGTAGTATAAGTACTACATTATTAGAGGCTGGTAATACTACACAAATTGCATTAGTCACAAACCAAGCATTACAAACTGGTAATTGGCAAGTACAGGCAGGGGAAATTAGAATGGTTAGTTCAACAACAAAGGATCTTTCATTATATTCAGGTGGTGATCTTAGATTAAATACTTTAGATGCTGGTGGTTCTAACGCAGGTACTGGTGATATTAGATTAGATACTGGCTCTGGTAGTATTTTTATGGTTTGTAAACCAACCGCTGGTGGCGTTATTTATGGTTCAGGAAAAGATGTTTTATTAAGTGGTGAGGATGAGGTGAGTATATTCGCTGGTGATAATATGGTACTGCGTGCATCAGATGATATGACAATAAAAGTTGATGATGGTAATATGGTTATCGCACAACAGGCAAATTTTAATGATGGTACAACACTAGGCAGAAATATTGACATACAAAACAGAGGGGTAGCCGACACTATTAGTTCACAGGGTACAGCCGTACAAAGAGTAGGGCGCATAACAGCTAAAAATTACACGCAAATAATATTAGCTCATTACGGACAAGATGTAGAGCAACGTAGTATGCCAAGTATAGTAATAGACCAAAATTATTCAGCTGCAAATTCAATAAAAGTATTTCCTCATACTAGATTTGTTGGTCAGCAAACATGGCAGCGTGATGCATTTGGTAGCGCAGATAATACTGGTGGGATTTTATATCCGGAAGGAGATTCACCTGCACAATACAATGCGCTTGACGGTCTTGTGACTAACCAAAAGAACTTTAGACAAACTGGAAATAGTAACTTAGATGGAATAAGCCCAGGTGTAGCTTATGAACTTTGGTCAGGAGGTGTGCAAACATCTGGAAGAAATGATGCTGTTGACGCAGGTACAATTAAGATATTTCAAGGAAATGAATTACCTAATTCAGCGTTAGTCAATGATCCTTGGTTTGTAGTAGGTCAGTCACAATATGCATGGGATAGTTCATTAACACTAGCTGTTAGGGATAACCCTAATAATTCTTCCTCAACTAAGCAGTTCTTTTCTACTAATTCAAATAAAACCGCAATAGGAAACCCACTTGTATTAAATAGAACACAAGACTACACGTATCATGCAGGAGGAGGTCCAACATCTGATGGAAATACAAGACCATTAGCTGAGACTAATTTTCAGATACCTTCAGGTAGCAATACTGCGATGTCTGGGAATTTTCCAATCTGGGGTTTTGATTATAGAAATGATACAAAACCGGTCTCAAATCAGCCATCCACTTTAGGCATGCCAACAACCGCAGATTTAACATCACCAATAATAACTTTAAAATATGGAATAGGTGTTGGAAAATTGATAAATCTAACCGATATAAATTCATGGTATAACCCAGGGGTTGATAATAGTTTTATATTTCCGACAGGAATGTATCCAGGACAACGTATTGTACTTATAATTGAAAATTATGCTATGGCTGGGTTAGACTTGGAGACTGGCGCTTCAAACCTAGGTGTTGTATTTTATGGTAAGATAAGAATAAATATACCGACTAATAGAAAATCTACTAGTGAAGCTGGATTAACTTCAGCTAATTGGTATTATGATGGCGGTGTAGATACCAATGCAGACTATCAACCATCTGATGGGTGGCCAGTTACTAATGCTAGGAGAGGTTATGAGCAAGTAGTAAATGACACTAGCAACGTCACTGGAGTTAACGCGTGGAGCATGGCTAGTAACTGTGTAACAAAAATAACAATGGTAGAAATGATATGGGATGGTTCTGTTACTAAGACATGGGGCTCAACAGCTAATTTGAATTTTAATCAACCAAATCCCGGCAGTCCTTATAGCCCAATCAATACACTTGGCGAAGTCTGGACACAGGCAGGATGGCGTATTTTAAATGAAGGTTCAAAATTTAGTAATAAAGTTACTGATGGCACTTATGGTAGAAATACATGGCAACCGTTTCCATAATTAATAAAATATTAATATTAAATTTAATAAAATGACAAAGAAAGAAATAAAAGATTTAAATAGTTTTATAAGTAGATATAGGGAAATTCAACTTTCATTAGATCTAATGCAAAAGAGCATTCAAAGTTTAGCAAAAAAACGAGACGACCTCTTCCTAGAAGTAGATGCCATGAAAGTTAAAGAAACTAAGTTTATTAAAAAAATTGCAAAAAAATATGGAGCTGCAGAGGTAACACCTAATAAGCTACTTAAGTATATAGAATAATGATATTAATTATTAAAAATATTCTTGGTATTCTGACAGACCCAAAGAACACGAGAATGTTTTTACTGGGTGGTATTGTAGTGTTGTTATTTTTATTAGTTAGACAATGCAATGAAACCGAATATGCAAAGGGAGAAGTAACTAGGTTTCAGAATAATTTAGTTGCAGCTAATGATACTATACAAAATTATGTAAATGAGAAAGGTGAAGCTGTTGGCGAAATCAAGGGATTAAGTTTATCTTTAGAGGAGTTAAGAGATAGTCTAGATTATGAACAAGGAAGGCCGCCTATTACTATTGTTAAATATAAAACTATAATAGAAGAAAAGATTATTGAAGTACCAGTTAAAACTAAAGATACTTTAATAAAGCAAGGCAAAGAAAGTTTTAATTCCATGCTAAGCTTTACTTCATTAAATAATTGGCAAAAAAGCTCAAGATCTATAGATGTAGATTTACCTTATAGTTTTACAGATAGTTTAACTTTTGGATCTGCAACAATTGGACTTAAGCAAAATATATGGTTAGATGCTACGCTGTCACAAGACATGGCGTCAAAAGAAATTTTTATTAAATTAACTTCTGATTACCCAGGAACTACATTTAATAATACACAAGGAATAATGATTGATCAAAAAAGCTCTGAATTTAAAAGCCTTCAGTTGCAAAATAGAAAGCCATTTGGTTTAGGAGTTAATATAGGAATGGGAATAACTGGTGATGGTACATTTGGCCCGTATATAGGACTGGGTATTTCCTGGAATCCAAAGCTTTTACAATGGTAAATAAATAGAATAGAATGGAATCATCAAGGTTTATACAAATATCGGAAAACATACTTATAGAATATATCTATACTAGTCAGACTGCGCCAACAACTTTTAACACTGGAACTTATCCAATAGAGTTAATGAGAGACAGTCAAACTAAGGGTACTTATTTATTTAATACGAATGTAGACGATTCACCAGCAGTACCACAGTTGTGGACTGAACAAGGAAATTATCGAGATAGATCAGCAGTCAGTAATAATATTAATAAGACACAGTATGTTTCTTTAAATACTAGCATAGGAGTTCCTTACAATGATTCAGTAAATTTTTTAACTGATACAGTAAACCTTCAGCAAACATTTAATCCTGAGCTTGATGTTGTATATGATACTGTAAGAGTTCATTTTGTAGCAGGATTTAATTTTGCAGGATATGATGGTTTAGTTGCTGAAGTGTTAGCACCTAGGAGAGATGGTGTAATGCTTAACTTTGCATCAGTAAATTTTAATAAGTTAGATACACCAACATTTAATGCAGACCCTTTACTATTAGCTGATAAATTATATGCAACCTATATTGAATGGAAAATACCATCTTTATTTTATGCTAATAATTTATTTGATGTGGCTGACCCAAATGGTTTAGCATATAAGATAACAGAAGGGCAAGGTTTTTTACCGTCACCACCAATCACTTTAAGAATTAGTGGAATTTATGAAACTATTATACAAAATGCATATTCTTTTTATCAGATGCAGGAAATTAATTCCGTATCAATATTAAGTAGAGATATCTATGATAATTTATATGCACAGGTAATTCAATCAACAGCTGGAGATTACTTTGAATTATCAGGAGAAGTTACAGGTTCTACTTTTGCTGATTTTATTGCAAGATTAAATGCCACAGGTGGGCAGTATGTAGTATTTCATGAAATAAGTGTAACAGAACAAATAGGAACAGTGTTTACGCAAACAAGTTTTCAGGTAATTTCACAGACTCAAGATTTTGATGAACCTATATTATTTAGACCAATTATTAAAAATGCAAACTCTGCAATTTCTTTTTCAATTAATTATGTATTACGACTATATAATAAATTTGATGCTACACAGATAATTAAAAATGCTAAGTTAACTTCATTTCAACCTCAGCAGTATGGAAGACAAATGATACAACTTAATTTAGGTGTTGTGCCTACTGTTGCTAATGTATACAATCAAATTAGTAATGATAATGGCAAACAAATTGTAGTTGGTACAGAAACTCCTGCTGATAATAAAGCAAACACATCTGAGCAAATAGCAGAGAAGCTAGTTGTAAAAACAAAATATGTAACTTCATTTAGAGATAGGTTAAATATTAAAGCTGCTATATCACCAGTTAAAGTTCAAACAATAACAGATGAAACTATACCTAGACCTAGTTTCGGTACAGTTGATAACAGTGCTAAAAAAGCTAGATTTGAATTTAAGTCTAAACCAAAAACAAAATAATTCATGAGAATTAATACTAATATAGCTGTAACTAAAACTCAAAAGGAATATTTCCAAAAGTTTGTTAACTTATCAGTTAAGGAAGAGCCATTACCACAAGGTGACGGTATAATTAGAATATCGCCTTTTGATGATTATTTTCTTTTTACTTTATTTGATGAAGTAGAGGGAGAAGACACACCTATTGATCTGAGTAATGTAGGTGACATTTATATTAACTTTATTGGCACAACTGATGAGATAGATGTTAAAAATCATACGCAAGTTGCCGAGGTTGATTTATCACAAGGCCAGGTTTTATTTAAAATAACTAAATCAGATAGCAAGAAAATCATAGCATTAGATAATAACAATTTTTATATTTCAACAAAAATGATTAGTGCATTAGACGATTCTATTTCTGATGAGTCTATTCTATACCAAGGACTATGGTTAGCTTTTAATGATGCAAGTAGATTGTCATTAACTTCTAAAATAGAAGAACAGAGAATAGCATATAGCGAAGAATTGGCTAGATTAAAAGAAGAAATAAATGCATGTAATAAAGACAATAAAGAATTATTAAATTCTGCAAGTGAAGACAACTTAACAATACAGGCATTACAGAATAGTAATGATGAATTAACAAATGAACTTGCAAGACTAAGTGCAGACTTATCATCTACAGAAATTGCATTAGCTAACAGAAATGCAAAAGAAGCACAAAGGTTAGCAGAATTAAACAAAACAAAAAGACAACAAATAAGAGCAATAAATGAAAATGCAGTAACCGCTCAGACTGGTGCAGTTAAACCAGAGTTTTACCAACAAGCCGCTAAAAATTTACAGAATTTTACTACTGATGCTAATCCTGTAACAATACGAGAATCCGTAGATAGGGGTAGGGGTAGAGAAAATTTCCAAAGAGAAAGAGATAATGGTTTTGATCAATTTTAAAAACACATATTAATATATTATGATATTAAGCGCTAGAAATAACCAATTTAAGTTTGATTTTCCTAGGAATTTTATACCTAAACCAATTGCAGAAAAATATAAACCTTTTCTTACAAGAATTCCAGGAGGGCTAATTAAAGAGCCTATTGATTATTGGAACTATGGAATTCAGTCTATTAATTTACCTGGGCCATCTTTTGATCCAGTAACACAGACTGATTATCCTGGTAATACTAGAGCATTTAGATCAAGTTTACCAAAGCAACAGCTATTTGATAAATCTATGACTGTTACTATGCAAGCATTTGATGGTTATGTAAATTATTGGATGGCTGTTGAAATGTTTGATTATTACTATAAGCTAAGTGGTAAACATCCATATTTACCAGAAGGAGTTGGAGTACAAATGTTAGATGCAGAAGGAACTGTTTTTGTAACTGTGCAATTAAAAGATATGTTTATTTCAAATATAGGTGCGTTAGATTTAAACTTTTCAAGTAACACTGTTGAATTCCAGACATTTGATATGGAGTTTAGTTATAATGTCTTAGATGTTGTAGTTAATGTAACCTAATATATAAACAAATAAAGAACCTAAATGAAAACCTTTAAAGATTATTTAACTGAAAATGAAACTTCGCTAATTGATATACAAAGTATATTAAATGAATCTCATGAACTAACTGAAGAACAAGATGCTGCAATAGATTTTGCAGTAGAAAGAATTCTTGAAGCTCAGAAGGAAGGTAAGAATTTAGAAGACTGCGTTGAAGAAATAATTAATGAAGGTATCCTAGGAAGTATATTTGGTGGTTTAACTGGTTTTGCATTAGGAAAGACTATAGGTAAAGCAGTAGCTAAAGTATTAGGTGTTACTAAAGGTGCTCTTTATGATTTATTAACCTCACGTCTTGTAGGTGCTGCGCTTGGTGCAGTTATCGGCAAGAGAATATAAACATAATGATTAATATAGGAATTGACTTTTCACTAAATAGTCCAGGAGTCTGTGTAGAAACAGAAGATGGCAAATATCACTTTATAACTTTTTTTAATTACGGAAATCGTATATGGGATGAAGAAGGTAAAAAAATACCAAAAGCATTCAGTGTACATAAAGAATTAATGGATGATTCTGCAATGTTAGGATTTCCTTATAATAGAGATGTAACAAGTAAAGAGTTTTTACCTAGAGAACGCCAAAAACTACAAGACGCTGGAAATATAAGTTCTTTAATGGTAAATATTTTCTCAACACTATTTGAAGGTGATAAAGTATCAGTTGCATTAGAAGGATTTTCATATGGTTCAAAGGGAAATTCATTCATAGACATTATTCAGTATAATACATTTTTAAGAAAGGAACTAATAGATAAGTACTCTATAGAAAATTTATCTGTCTTTCAACCTTCTCATGTAAAGAAATTAGCTGGTAAAGGAAATGCAAACAAACATTATATGGCTAAAGCATTCCAAGATGATGTCCTTAATGATAAGAACTTAAGATCTACTAAATTATGGAAATGGACACAAGGAAAGGACTTCAGCATTAAAATTCCTAAACCTATCGACGATATCATTGATGCCTACTTTATACTTAAAGCAATAAAGGCTAACAACTAGATACTTTTCTAACTAAATACAGATAAAAATTATATTGCAACATGTGGAGTTTGTTTCAGCTTTACACTAATTAAATTTAAAATAATATGATAAAACCATTAGGAGATAGAATATTCTTAAAAAAAGATAAGCCAATTGAGAAGATTGGAAACATAATTATACCAAAAGAAGAGGGCATGCATGCACCTCCATACTCAGGTACAATCACAGCAGTAGGTATAGACGTAGAAGACAAAGAATATCAAATAGGCAAAAGAGTTATATTTCATGACTTTGCTGGCACGGAACTAATGTTTGATGGTGAAACTGTATTTAGTTTACGTGAAGAAGATATAACTGCAATAATAATAGATAATAATATTCAAATAAGCTGAAACAAACTCACCTAATGAATATATAATAAACAAAGGAATCAATAATTTATTGGTAACTTTTAAACTGGCGATAACAAGGCAAAATAAATAGGCAATTAAAAAAGTAGTTTAGGCATCGAGCTTTGTTATCATTTTTAAACAATTAAATAATAACAAAAAAAAGGCAATTAACATGGCAAATGAATTCGACATTTTTAACGTAAGTGTAAAAGATTTAGACACTGGTGAAAGACCATCTACTGCAGGTAGTGATCTTTATTCACCTAAACCAGATCAAGGACAGGACGGAACTTACCGTTCTTTAATTAGGTTTCTACCTAATGCTAAAAACCCAAGAAAACCATTCGAACGCAAGTATGTATACTGGCTAGAAGACAGAGAAGGAAACGGCTTTTATGCTGACTCCCCATCAACAGTTGGAGAAAAAGATCCTATCCAGGATATGTTCTTTAAACTAAGAAACTCTGAATCTGCAGTAGACAAAAAGATGTCAGAAGGTTTAAAGCGTAGAGAAGTATTTTACGCATTGGTACAAATCGTAAAGGATCCACAAAACAGAGATCTTGAAGGGCAAGTTAAAATCATGAAGTTTGGTTATAAAATCAAAACTAAAATTGATGAGGAGTTAAATCCGCAATTTGATGAACCTACACAAGTATTTGATCCATTTGAAGGAAAGAACTTTGAATTAGTAATTTCTAAAAAAGCAGGGTTCCCTAATTATGACTCAAGTAAATTCCACGGAAATAAATCTCCAATGACAATTGAAGGTGAAGCAGTATCTAATGATGATGCAAGCCGTAAATTAATTTTAGATTTATTAAAGGATGCTCCTGATTTATCAAGTTGGGGTTATAAAGCATGGGATGATGTAGTAAGAGGAAAGGTAATGAATGTATTATCTCAATTTACATCTCCTGGTGATTCAATCCAAAACATAACAAGATCAAAGCCTGCACCAGTTAACACTGAGGCAACTAAGGCTGCTGCTGTAATAGCAACCACTGAATCAAAAACTGAAACTCAACCTGCCGAAAGCACTGAGAAAAAAGAAGATTTTGATGATTTTATTAATGGGTTAGATCTTTAATAATTATGGCAGAAGAAGTAATAATATCTTCTGAAATGAAAGCTCGGATCATTGATAAGGTGGTCCGAGTTCTTCATACTAACCATTCTCATCCAGAAAAAAGAAGATTATTGGAGAGTAAAGGCAGATTAAATTTTGCATGCCCTTACTGTGGCGATTCCACTGATAATGTTAGAAAGAAAAGAGGTAACCTTTATTGGAATGATTTATTCTTTCATTGTTATAACTGTTCTGCTCATGCATCATTAGATGTTTTCTTAGCAGAGCATAACCAAAATTTTGAAGGTGATGATAGGATTGATGTAATTAATTATATTAAAGAAAATCGCAAACATTTTTCATTAGGTGAAAATTTAGACTTTTATCTTTTTGACAAAGCTAAAGAACTTGCATTAACTTTTGATGAATTAGCACTAGGCTTTAATGTATATCCAATTAATACCCTTACTTATCAAGCATATCCATATTTAAAAAGTAGATTACTTCATCATAAGACTGAACGATTTGCTTTTGATCCTAGGCGTAGAGAACTGTATGTTTTTAATTTAACGCCCGAAGGAAAAATATTAGGATTTCAGACTAGAGATTTAGGTGGTAGTGGTGGTCCTAAATATAAGACATGGAATATTGAAAGAATATATGATAGATTAAAGTTACCATTAGATGTTACTGAAGAGGAACTAGATAATTTAAATAAAATATCAATGTTGTTTGGTATTTTAACTGTTGATATGGCTAGAGATTTTTCAATATTTGAAGGTCCTATTGATGCAATGTTTATGAATAATTCAATAGGCTTAACTGGTGTTAAGAAACAAATAATAGAATTTAATGAAATACCTACAGCAAGATACTTCTTTGATAATGATATGGAAGGTAAGACTCGGATGATTGAAAAATTAAAAGGTGGTCAAACTGTTTTTATGTGGGATAAGTTTATAAAGGATTTTAATATACCAGCAAGAAAAGTAAAAGATTTAAATGATTTAGTAAAATGGGAGTATACTAATCGAACAGGCTGCTTAAGCGACTTGGATAAATATTTTACAAATAACTCATTAGATATTATTTTCATATGATGAGTTTAAAAAATTATAGTAATTTTGTGACTGAAGAAATAGATGACTTTCATAAAGATTTAGAAACAAGTAATAAAAAGATTAGGTTTTTTGCTAAATTTGATAAATCAGATTTAAAAGAAGTTAAAACTAATTTTTCTATACCTGAGCCTAAGAAAAGATTTCAACCTAAAATAAAGAGTTTTAAAAAGATTAATAATGATAAAGGTATATTTTAATGGAGTACAATGATACAGCAACAGGTGAGGCTAATGAAGAACTGGCAAAGAGGCTAGCATCTGATCGTAATGATTGGAAGCTTAAGGTAACTAACTTAGTTGGTCTGCTAAAAGAAATGTCTAATTTAGCAGAATGCCAAGTGCTAATGTTATCTTATAGACAAATCTTATTAGATAAAATCACAGACTTTAAAACAACTAAACATAAAAGACAAGCTGCATATGACCGATACTATAAACTTAAGTATAGGGAGTATTCTATTGACTATGATGTTAAACTAACAAGCGGTGAAAAGGTTGCATTTATTAAAGCCGATTTAAGCCACTTAAGAACTCAAATGGAAATGTTACAATCTCACATGGATTATTATCAAGAATGTATAAAGACTTGTGATAACTTAGCATTTGCAATTCGTAACCGAATTAACCTAGACGACAAAGAATATTAATGGAATTATCTCTATCCGAAAATAAAAAGTTTTTAGTTATTGATTCTTGTACTGAATTAGAGTATGAGCAATTAAAAAGTAGCTTGACTAAAAAAATTGAAGGGTGGAGATTTCATCCTTTGGTTAAGAAGAAAGTATGGGATGGTAATGTATCCTTTGTAAAAAGAAATAAAATTCCAGCCGGTTTATGGAAGGAATTATTAGATATATGTAAAGATTACGATTTACCAATTTCTTTAAATGGTATAACTGAAATTTTTGATACTGATATTAAAGAAGATGAATTTCGAGAATGGGTAGCTAAAATATTTTTAAATCAACCAGACTTTAAACCTAGAGAATATCAAATTGACGCAGCATTTAAAATTTTAAAGTATAGAAGATGTTTAGCTGAGTTAGCAACATCTGCCGGTAAAACTTTAATATCATTTATGGTTGTTGCTTACATGATGGATAAATTAGGAAAGAAAAAGCTCTTAATGATTGTACCTAATGTAAATTTAGTTTTACAAGCAACTGGTGATTTTGATGAATACAATAAATGTGGTATTCCATTAAAGACTCAACAAATATATGCTGGTGCAAAAATAAGAAAAAGCTCTAACCTAGTAATTGGAACTTATCAATCATTGGTTAAAAAAGATGAAGAATACTTTAGTCAATTTGATGCAGTATTTGTAGACGAAACACATAAAGCAAAAGCTAATTCTATTCAAAAGATTATGGATAAGTGTTGGCATTGTGATTTCAGATTTGGTTTAAGTGGAACTATTCCTAAGAAAGGAACTGTTAATAGATTAAGCCTAATGTCTGCTATGGGTCCTTTGGTTACTCAAGTAAAAGCAAATCAATTACAAGAGGCTGGGTTTATTGCAAGCTGTAAAGTTATGCAACTCCACATGGATTATGCAACCCCTGCACAAAAAGAATCATTTTCTTTTCTTTCAAAAAATCCACAAGATAGGCAAAAGCTATTTAGTTTAGAACAAAACTTTATTAATCAAAGCGAAAAAAGATTAGACTTTGTCTGCCAAGTAATTAAAAAATCAACATCAAACTCTTTAGTTCTATTTCATAAGATTGCATACGGAGAAAAGATTTATCAAAAATTAAGGCAAATAACTGACAAGAAAGTTTACTATGTAGACGGTTCAGTTAATGTAGATATTAGAGAAGAATTTAAAAGTAGAATGGAAAAAAATGATGATGTTATTATTGTAGCATCATACGGAACCTTTTCTACCGGTATTTCAATTAAAAACATACATAATATCTTTTTTACCGAAAGTTTTAAGTCTGAAGTAATTATTAGACAAAGTATTGGTAGAGGATTAAGAAAGCATGCATCAAAGGACGTCGTTAAAATATATGACTTTATTGATGATTTTAGGTATAAAGACGCAGACCATGACTGGGTTAACTATATCTACCGCCACGGTATTGCAAGGCGGACAATATATAAAGAAGAGAAGTTTCCGTTTGAAGTTCAGAATATAAGATTCTAATACATAATATCTTTTCTCAAGAGCATGGATATATAAAAAAAATAAAAATAACTAACATGAAGTCAATCAAAAAGTTTTCTGCAATGTCTGCTAAAGATCAACCGATCACAGAATCTGCGAAAGTAACAAAAGAGGCTGTTGATGAATTGATCAAAAAGATTGGTTTTAACAGTATAGATGAGCTAAAGAAAGAAAAGGATTTACTTTCTAAGCTTGAGGCAATGTCTAAGACATTTGCAAAAAGTAACGATATATCTGAGGATGAAATCGAAGAAGATAGAACCGAAGATATAGAGGATGAAATGAAGGCTAAAGGATCTCCGAAGTCTTTGGAAGGTGCTGAAGATAAAGGCAGCGACGAAGAAGTAGTCGATGCTGAAGTTGAAGAAGTAGAAGAAGAAGTCGAAGATGACTTAGTTTCTGATGAACAAGAAATCACAAAGGAAGTTCCTGCTGAAGCAGAAGAAGTAGAGGATGAAGGTGGTGTTGATGTTGCATCTGAAGAAGAGGAAACTCCAAAAGCTACTAAAAGAATTATGGCTTTCGAAGATTTTATTAAAGAAAAAGAAACTACTGTTAATAAGAATATAAATTATCGTGATGATAATGAAGAAGAGGAAGATTACGCAGTACCGGTTGCTGCCTCTGCTGATCCTCTTGCCGAAGGTGCTGAATCTAAAGGTAAAGAAGATGAAAAAGAAGGTGATGAGCTAGAAGATAAAGGAGATAAGAAAGTTGATTCTGAAGATGATAAAGAAAAAGCAGACCATTATAAAGGAGCTGTTAAATCTGATGATAAACAAATCGATGCTTTAAAGAAAGATGCAGAATACGATAAAGAAGAAGAAGAAAAGAATGAATCTACTATTATGGATTTTGCAAGTTTTGTAAATGAAGCTTATGACAAAGTTGTATTTGGTGGAAACAAAGGAGATAAGTCTAAAACTAAAGAAGATGAAGAAGACTTTGAAGATGAAGATAAAAAAGATGAAGCATATGATGTAGTAACTTTAGGTGGTAATAAAGGCGATAAGTCTAAAACCAAAAAAGGTGAAGAAGATTATGAAGATGAAAAAGATGAATCAGTTGAAGAAGATCGTGCTGAAGATATCGAAGATGAAGTAAATGCAAAAGGTAAACCTAAATCTGTTAAAGAAGGTGTTGCTGAAGTAATTACTAAAATTGAAGGTGATGAAATTGCTGATGAAGAAGCAGGTGCTGATGGTATCGCTATTCCTGCAATGAAAGGTGATGGTTCTGAAACTGCTGCTGGGATTGCTGGTGATATAATGAATAAAGGTAAAGTTAAAAACTTATCTGCAATGGCTGGTAAATTAGTTACACCAGATCAAAAGGTTACTGAAGTAATTCCTGATGAAGCAAACGATGTATCTGAAGATGGTATTGAAATTCCATTAGTTAAAGAAGAAGTATTCGCTGATGATTCAATTGCTGATAAATTTAGAAAAATTGCTACTAATAAATTAGGTAAGGTAAACGAAGCTGAAATTACTTCTGCTGATCAATTTAAAGAATATGCAATGAAAATGTTAAAAGATGCATTCGGTGCTGATTTTGATGAAGCTAAAGCTACTGAAGTTGCTGATGGTTTAATTTCTAAGTATGGTGAAGATTACGGCGCAATGGTTGGAGCTTTACAATCTACTATGGGATCATAACACATTAAATCAAAAATATAAAAACAAAAATTATGAAAAGTATACTAAAATTTTCAGAATTTGTAAATGAAAATTTAAATGAAGAATCATTTGCGGATTTTAACAAGTCTTCTGGTTTTAAAATGGATTCTAAAGCTAAAAGTACATTAAAAAAATTAAATGTAAATCCTACAAAGTTAAAGGATGCATTTGATGATTACAGTAAAATCATGAAATACTTAGATTCCAATGGTAAAAAGATTGGTACTGTATCAATACCTAACCCAGGAAGTAAATCAAATCCTGAATTTATGTATACTGTTTATGATACTGATATGTATGGCAAAGTATTAACAGGCGATGGAGATTCAGTATTTATTGAAATGGTAAAGGAATCACTTAATGAAAAGTTTACATTTGCCGATGCGGTTGAAACTGCAGGTGATGATGTAAAGAAAAATGAAAAAGGTATTGCTTCTGCACTTAAGGCACTTAAGGCTAAGAGCGGTAGTGATATTATGATCATGACAGATACCACAGAAGACGATGGTTTATTTGATGCAATTAAAGGTATGAAAGAACTTCCTGTAAATTCTACTATTTATGATAAAGCATATGTTGGTAAATACAAAGGTAAAGACGTTGTTGTATTTGATGGCGGTGAAGATTTATTTGCTTATACAAAATAATTAAAACATGAAACATATAAAATTGTTTGAACAATGGCTGACTGACAAAAGTCAGCCATTTTTGTTTGAAGGTGGTGCTGCTGGTCATATGCAACATCCATTTGATAATAAAGATTTAACATTTGGAGATTTCAAAGCAATGGTTGACGCTGGGCTTAGGGGTCAATTAAACTTTGAAGAAGATCCTACAGAAAAAACTGATGGTCAAAACTTGTTTGTAACTATTCAAGATGGTAAAGTAAAATTTGCTAGGAATAAAGGCCAAATGCAACACCCGTTAGATCTTAATGGTATTATTGGTATGTTTACTGGCCATGCATCAAAATTAGTTGAAGATACTTATATCTTTGCTGCTAGAGATTTAGATAAATTATTAATGAATCTTTCACCAGCAGATCAAGAAAAGTATTTTAAGAATGGAAAAGATTTTATGAATATGGAATTAATCTATTCATTAAATCCAAATGTTATTCATTATGATACTGATGTTATACAATTTCATGGAATAAAAGAAACAGACGGTAAAGGTAATATCATAGGTACAAACAATAAACCTGCTAAAGAAATAACAAGTATACTTCAAAAAGTAAAAGCTGATATTGGTAAAACATTTAAAATTATACCTCCTAAAGTAATTCAATTACAAAAAGATTTAGACTTTACTGTAAATAAGAAAAGGTTTATTAATCAAGTTAATGCTTTAGAAAAAAGATATGGTTTAAACGACGGTGATGAAGTTTCAAGGTATCATGAAATGTGGTGGAGAGAATTAATAGATAAAGAATTTCCAACTCTATCTCAGGACGTTAAAGAAGGTTTACTTAGAAGATGGGCATACGGTGATAAGAAGAGTTTAAACATGAGATCTTTAGCTAAACAAGTTGGTCCTAAGGAAGCTGCACTAGTTAAGAAGTTTGATAAAGAAGATGTTGCTAAAAAGTATAAAGAAAACATTAGACCATTTGAAGATCTGTTTTTAGAGCTAGGTTCTATCATTATGAAAAATGCTTCTAACTTTTTAGCAGCTAACCCAACGGCTGAAGCACAAAGG
>Ga0209092_10000428_pt1 | contig 40900 bp, 60 predicted proteins | sample FraStrMetagenome_FD_187446 | JGI IMG/M metagenome (GOLD analysis project Ga0209092, IMG submission 187446) | Marine eukaryotic phytoplankton communities from Arctic Ocean - Fram Strait ARC3M Metagenome (SPAdes) (version 2) | ecosystem: Environmental > Aquatic > Marine > Oceanic | place: Fram...
TTTCTGGTTATATGCTCCAGGATACTCTCCAGTTAACGCTCCAGTACACGCTCCAGTTAACGCTCCAGTACACGCTCCAGGCCGTTAGTTTATTAAACCTTATAACGGCTGCACTAGGTCAAAAGGCCTATTATATAACATGAGCAGCAGGAGTTTAATCTGGTGTTGTTGTTGGTGTTGGTGTTGGTGTTGTATTGGCTCCAGTATATGCTCCAGGTGTTACTCCTAGACATTCTATTTTACACTAATCAAGGCCACAAAGAGCACAAAAAAATGAGCAGCAAACCACAAACAGAAACCAAAAAAGAAGCAAAAAAATAATTACAGCAGTTAAAAAATGCAGCAATTAGGCCAGGAATCAAGGCCAAAAATCAAAAAAATAAATTATTAAAAATCATTGATTTACGCAATTTGAGCCTTGTTTTAGGGTAGTCTAATATTCACACTAGATTTTCGGATTTTCAACTTTTATTACACTTACTGCATAATATATATTTTAGTTCCAAACTTTATTATTTATTCTTTGTTATATTGTACATAAATATTGTAACTTTGTAAAATGAACAAAAGAGATCAAGAAAGAGCTGATAAGAGGAATGCCAAGCTGCTTCAAAAGGAGGAAGATTTAAAAACTATTAAGGCTGTAGTTTCTAATAAAAAAACTTCAGCTTTAGACATCACAAAAGACTCAGGAAAGGCTACATCATTGGTTAGTTATAAAAGAACTACTGAAGTTGTAAAATTAATTTTAAGAGGAGTAAGATATACTGATATAATGGAGTATTGTGAAGCTCATTGGGGGATTAAGAGGAGGATGGCTAGTATCTATTATAAAAAGGCATTAGAAACTTTTGCAGAGCAATTTTCTGAGGAAAGAGAATATGAAATGGATAAACATGCGATCATGTTGCAAGATTTATACAGTCAAGGATATAAGGCAGGGGATTTGAATATCTGTAGATTGTTGCTTCAGGATATTGCAAAAATGAAAGGGATTGTAATTGATAGAGTTGATGTTACTAGTGGTGGGGAAGGTTTTGTATTTAACTATAAGCCACCAGAGGAGTAGATATAATATCCCCATATAATCGCTTAAACAAAAGCACGACAACTCCGTTATCACTTTTGTTAAAGGGGTATATATCTTTAAAGTAATTAACTAAACTTTAGAGTGCTAATATAATGAAAATAATTAACATAGTTTGGAATAAAAAAGAATAAAAATGACATACATAATTAAAGCTAGAAAAGTTAAGAATGCTGGTAAATCTGCACATGTAAGAACAACATTAGACAGAGGAACTACAAGTAAATCACTTGTTAAGTCTTTAAAGAAACATACATCTGAAGGTAAATATATTAAGGCAGAAACACAAAGAGAAGATATTATAAAATCAGTTGGTGGGAGCAAAACAGAGTTTGTAGAAGGAACTGTCTATGCTATAACAATAACTTTTTTTGGAACAGAAGAAGATGTACTGCATCCTGGATTAACTCTTGGGGAAATAAAAAACTTATCTTCCTATGTTGTAATGCCAGAAGAATCAGAAAGTTTCTATGATACTATAGTTGCTCATGCTGCTTTTCTTGAAAATGATCCTGCAACTCCATCTACTCCATCTGGAACAATAACATTAGAGCAATTTAAAGTAATGGTTAATAAAAGTAAGCAATTTCCAGATTTAAAGTATGTTGTTAATAATGGTCAAGGAGCAAACAGTACGATACAGAATTATATTAAAACAACTTGGCTTCCTGCTAATTTACCTTCTGATGTTCCAAGTCTTGAGCAAAATCAAATATTTAACCTATAAATAAAAAACAATGAAAGAATTTAATAAAGGAATTGACAAGGTAATGGATAATGCTGGGTTTTTAGAGTATTTTTTTGGCATTATAGCTTTTTGTGCTGTATTTCCAGTTGGAATGACATATTTTATACTGGTTAAACTTATAATGCAACCATCATACAAATTATTTCGTAAAATTTGGAAATAGATTTTAATCCCACCCCAAAACAAGATAAAGCTTGGAATTATCTTCACGATCAAGAAACAAGTGAAGTTCTTTTTGGAGGAAGTGCTGGAGGAGGTAAAAGTTATTTTGGAGCAGCTTGGTTATTGTATTCTTGCCTTCGTTATCCTGGAACTCGCTGGTTAATGGGTAGAGCTGTATTGAAAACACTAAAAGAAACAACTTTAAACTCTTTTTTCATGGTTTGTAGTGATTGGGGAGTTAAAAAAGGAGAAACTTACAAATTTAATGCCCAAAGTAATGTTATTGAGTTTACAAATGGCAGTACAATACTTTTAAAAGACCTTTATCAATACCCTGCTGATCCAAACTTTGATTCACTTGGTTCACTAGAAATTTCAGGTGCTTTTATAGATGAGGTGAACCAATGTACAGAAAAGGCAAAGAATGTTGTAGCTTCCAGGATTCGTTTTATGCTTTCTGACTATAAATTACGACCAAAAGTGCTTATGAGTTGTAATCCTGCGAAAAATTGGGTGTATGACTTCTATAAACAAGATAGAGATGGTACTTTAGCTACTCATAAGAAGTTTGTTAAGGCTAAATTATCAGACAACCCTCATATTTCAGAATTTTATGAAGAACAATTAAAGAAACTTGATCCAGTATCAAGAGAAAGACTATTACATGGTAACTGGGAGTATGATTCTGGAGAAGATAGACTTTTTGACTATGAATCAGTATTAAACATGTTTACTAACTCATCTGTATCTGAAGATGAAGGAGAAAGGTATCTTTCATGTGATATTGCTCTACTTGGAAGTGATAAATTAGTGATTTGTGTCTGGTATGGCATGGTTGTTAAAGAAATAGTTACAAAAGACAAGACATCTGCCGATAATGTGGAGAAACTGATAAGAAACCTAGCAGAAATACACAAAATACCACAAAAAAACATCATAATAGATAGTGATGGAGTAGGCCAATATCTCTCTCATTACATGAAAGGAGTGCAACCTTTTGTAAATAATGCCAAACCTTTAAGTAAAGAGAGTTATCAGAATTTAAAGACACAATGCTATTATAAACTTGCAGAACAGATAAATGTAGGTAATATCTGGGTAAAATGCAATGATACTGACCTTAGAAACAAGATTATTGAAGAATTTGAGGTTATTAGAAGAAAAAACATAGATAATGATAGTAAATTGGCAATTCTATCAAAAAAAGAAATGAAAGCTGTTTTAGGGCATTCTCCAGATTTTGCAGATGCTCTTATGATGAGAATGAGATATTTATTTAAAGGAGGTAACAGAATATTAGGCTGGAGGTAAAAAGTGATTTTTTGTTCCATAAAGTTCCAGATACTTTTTGTTATATTGTATAATGGATAAATATGTTGAGATTTATTGCTTAAACAAGTTACATTCTAGGTTAGTTTGTACTTTTTTAAAAGATCTACAAGATATTATAGATGATGCCACTTATTATGATGAAGATGTTTTTAGTTTTGAAGAAGTTATTGCAGAATGTGTTATTTATCACAATAAACTAGGAGCTTCTTGTGTTGCAGGAGAAGTAGAGATTAAAAATTGGTATCATTCATTAGCAAATAATGTTTATTGGGCTACTAATGGTTATTTTGCAGCTCTTGAAAACGAAGGTAATATAATGATTTATAAGAAAAAAGTTATATCTTTGATTGAAAATTTTATACTAGAGCTTGATCTAGCTTTAGTTATAGATCCTTTAACTTATGTAGATGGAAAAATAAACCTAAACTAATGACTGAATTTAATCTAAATGATAATATTATAGAACTTCCAGATAATTGGATGGAGGTTAGTTTTGGCGATTTTGTAGGGTTTACTAAACTGATACAAAACTTTGTTAATAGAGAAGCTGCTAATAAAAATGATGTTACAAAAGAATGGGAAAATGCTCTTTTAGATTTAAAGGATAACACTCAAATACTTTGTTATTGGTCTAAGCTAACAGAAGAGCAAGTAAGTATGCTAGATATAGATGTAGCTGCTAATTTAATGAATCATCTTACATTCTTAAATGAGTCTTATGTTCCTATACATATAGAATCATTTGTATTAAAAGAAGAAAAATTTTATTTACCAGTAGAGTTTATGCAAAAATCATCTTTTGGTAGATATATAGAAGCCGAACAATTAGAATTACATAGTAATATGTTAGATAAAGGTAATTTAGATATATTGCCAAGACAAATTGCTATACTTTGTAAAAAAGAAGGAGAAAGTGAAAAGCTAGATGATGGAATAATAGATAAACGAGCAGAAATGTTTAAAAAATTAGATATGGCAACCATTTGGGATGTCGCTTTTTTTTTGAACAAGTTAGAACAAAGATTAGTGATCAGTTCCCTAACCTTTCAGGAGGTGGAGGAGATGCAAAAGCAAGGATAGCTGCAAAATCAACAATAGATGGTTATGGTTGGTTAAATTCCTTGTATAACATTGCTCAAGATGGAATATTTACCTTGCCAGGTGAAACTCCCCTTGTAAGTGTTCAGTTAGCTAATCTTTTTGATATATTGACATATTTATCTTGGAAATCTGCTTGTAATCAGTATGAAAAAAGTTTAAATGAATTACATAATAAATAAAATATGAGTACCTATAATACTACCTACGATTTAACATCATTAATGACAGACTTTCAGACTTGTGCAAAAGCTGCTGGTTTTTGTACTGTTAAATTTGGAAAGCCAGACCATATAAATTTTGATCATAATATTTGTTATGATTTGCTTAATATTGATTACCCTTCATCTTATATTGCAGAAGGTATTAAAGAAGTTTATACTTTTGAATTAGTATTAGCTAGACCATTAAACAGAGGTAGCAAAGAGGGTATTCAAAAATTTGACAATTATGCTGTTACAGCAATGGCTGCTCTTGAATTAAAGTTATGGAATATGTTGTCTTGCCTTGCACTTGGTATTAGTGGTGGTGGTGGGTGTAAAGCTCATATACCAAAACATAAAATTCAAATATATAGAGATAAAGGAACTTACAATGATAATTTAATAACTTTAAAAGTTAAGTTTGATGCTATAGCAAATATTGCTGTAACTGTAGATCCTTGTAGTAATGGTGGTGGTGGGGAAGGATGTGATAGCCCTTGTGCAGAGTATTTTGGTGCTTGTGGATGTACTGATCCATTAGCAATTAACTATGATCCTAATGCTGGGGTTGATGATGGAACTTGTTGTTATGGAGAAGGAGAACAGCCATGTGTAGAGAATGATGGTAGTGTATTCCCTCCAGCTTTCCCTGATGATCAAACAAGTAACCCAGAATTAGACATAGACTAAGAGTGAGTAGATTAAGCAGTATAGATAATTTAGTAAAAGGAGCTGGTAAAATTGCTGAAAAAAGAATAAGAAAGCAGTTAAATATTATCAGAACTAAAGGTGGTGATCCTAGTACAAAAAGGATGACAACTTCTGGAGATTTATCAAAAAGTCTTAAATCAGAGGTTACAAATGCTGGTGGTAATAGAATAACTGTAGTTGTAACTACAGAACATAAATATGGTTTATTTTTAGACAGAGGAATTAATGATGTTCCTTTTTCTAAAGGTTCAGGAGAAGGAGGAAAGCCAGGAAGTGCATATATAAGAGGATTAGCTGCCTGGGCTGCTAAAAAGTTTTATAAAGGAGATTATAAAAAAGGATTAAAAGCTGCTTTTCGTATTGCAGCAACTCAGAAGCAGAAAAACAAAGCTCCTATGAATTTAGGTTGGGTGCAAGAGATAGTAAGACAATTAGATAATGAATTAGTAGAGTATATGAGATCACAAGTTATGATGGCTGTTAATATAGATGCTCATAGAGCTTTACATAGAACAATATAAAAATATGGCAACAGCAATGAAATTAATGATGATGCAAGATATAAATAGAGTCTTTGTATCTGCATATAGGCCTATTTTAATGACTGCTTATATATCTGATGGTGATGTAGCACATTTAAGAGGAGAATTATATATAGATTCTGGTTATCAAAATGGAATTAAAGATCAATGGGTTTCTACTGGAGTTATGATGAATGCTTACACAAAAACACTTGATGGAACAGCACAACCTGGAATGTTTGAATTTAATGTTATGGAATACTGTAGACATTATACTGGTCAAGCTAATAGTCCTATGTGGTCATGGGCTACTTATGTTTCAATGGGTAGATTAGAAACTAATAGATTTCAACTTAGAATTTGGCCAGTAAGATATTCTGCTACTGCTCAAGGACAAACTTATGATGCTCTTGAAGATATAATAAGCTCAACAGCTTTTATAGCAACTCCAGCAAATACAGATATAAACATAAGTACATCATCTTGGAGCACTTTTGGTCATTTAGATAGATACACTTTAGGAGCAAATTTAATTGCAGGTAGTACCCCTGAAACTACACTTCCATTAACTAGGATGCCTAATCCTTTTAATAATGATTATAGACATGGGCAACACATAAGTATGTTTGACCAGCAAGGAGATTCTTTATATACATATTTTAATAAAACCACATCTAGTCCTAAATTATATGTACTTATAATTAGATATAATGATGGAATTAATGCGACTGGAGCAGACTTTATAGATGTTACTCCCAAAGTTGAAGAAAAGTTTAGATTACCAGTACATCCAAAATCACTTGATATGTTTTTAGCATTTTCCTCTGGAGCTCCTTACAATAAAATAGTAAACGCTAGTGGTGAATTAATTTGTAAAAGAGTAGCAATCTGTATGATGGCTGGATCTGGTTTTTTTTCTATTAATAATTTTTGGAGCACTAGTCATTATGAAAATACTAGCTATGTACTAGCACATTGGCAAAATATACATTATGATAATTCAACTAAAAATTTTTTAGACCACAATGATTTTAATAAAGTACATGATATAAATCAAGGAAAATGTGAAAGAACTAAGTTTATTTTTCAAAACAGATTAGGAGGTTTTGATTGGTTTAGTTCTTATGGAACTCATAAGCAAGGTGTTACATTAAGTGGAACTAAATATGAAAGAGGTAATAATGGTAGTTTTCACAATGGTTATCACACAAGAACTTGGTTAAACACAGAAAGAGAAGATAATTATACTGTAGTAACTCAACCAGTTGATAAAAAAACTGCACTCTGGTTATCTGAATTAGCTACAAGTGCAAGAGTATGGGTGCAAATGCCATACGAACATGTAGAGAATCACGATCCTATGGGAGCAAATCAATTATTTCCTATATTAATTAACCCTAACACTTTTGAATTATATTCATCAGATGAAAGCACATATTTTGTGCAATTTGAATATACTTTATCTAGTCAAAAAACACAACCTAGAGGATAATGGCTGAAAGTAATGAACCCTACAATGTAGTATTAGAGATTGGAGAGCTTGATGGAACTAAGAATATTTCTAATAATGTAATAATAGGGTATAATGATATAGATGTTTACCATGGATGTACTGAACCTGCAAATTCATCAGGAGATATGGGATTTAATCCTACTAATGCATTTCCTGATATATACAAGGAAGGTTATAGTGGAGCTTACATAGGTTATTATTGGGGAGTAGGAGATACTGCTCTTGGATGTTCTCAAACTCAAATACAGCCTAATTTAGCTGGAATAGCTTACGAGCCTTCTAGTAATGCTAAATTAATTATGTTTAACTTAGGTGTTGTTGGATTTAGCCCTCCCAATTTTCATAGACTAGAGCCTTGGAGTTGGGGTAATGGATTGCATAGGCCTTATAATGGTGTTCAACAAGCTAGACAAGGAGATTGGAATGTTCAAGGTAGATGTCTTTATATAAAAAGAACTGTAGGTAGTGTAGTTACTATGTGTTTTGATATAGTAGACTCTTATGGTAACGATATGTTAATTGTAAAAGGTAATGGTGGAGATCATTTAGATGATTATGCTCAAATAGATAATATATGGCATGTAGGTAATCAAGCTTTTAATCATGAAGATTATACTTGGTATGTTTCTCCTTATGTTCATTCTGGGAAATGGGATAGTAGTGGAAACACATTAAGCTGGAATGCAGAAAGTCAGTCAAAAGCAATGTCTTATAGAGGTAAAATGTTTAGTGGTTCACAACAAAACTTAGAAATAAATGAATGTTTTGTAAATGAAGGTTATCTTGGATTAAGAGGATCAGATTTTAGAGAAGCTATAGTTGGAACTAATTGGGATGATAATCAGCCAGGTATAAATACTGGATTGCAATCATGGGAAATTAAAATTACTGTAGCTTCAATAGTAAATGCTAAAATTCAACTTTTTGAAGGAACTCCTGAAAATTCAGCTATAACTTCTGGATTAACTAATGGTTTTGAAATTGTAACTCCTGGTGTTTATACTGTTTGTCTGGCAGCATTACCTCATAGTGCTGTTTGGAAAGGAAAAAATAATAGTGGTAATTTTGCACTTGCTGATACTGGCATGGAAAGAGTTGCAGGAAGTCCATTGCCTGAATTTGCTGATATGATGGATGGTCAGCTAACACTTTTAAATGTTGAGCAAATAGATTCTGGTGCTGGTGCAAGTGTAATTATAGAATCAATAGAACTTAATAAAAAAGATCCAGACTTAAGAAGAGAGCAAGAGCCTATTTATGGATCAACTCTTGATTATGATGTTGATAATTACAAATGGAATTTTCTTGAAGTATTTGAAAGTGAAGGAGTGCCTTTATCTTTAAATTTTAGTGTAGGAGATATTAGTGATATTTCAAAAAGAACTGCTGGATATTCAAAAACATTTATGTTACCAGCAAGTCCTCATAATAATTCAGTTTTAACACCAATGTTAGGTGTAAACTCAGAAAAAAGAACTATTGGATGGCAAAGAGGTAGGGTTAAAGCAAATGGAGTTCATGTCTTTGAAGGATTAATGCGTATAGAAGAAGGTAATACTGCAAATGGAGGTTTTTACAAATGTCATATAGTTGAAGATACTATTGATTGGACTGAAGAATTAGGAGAAGGTAAATTATGTGATATACTTATGTTGGGTGAAGATTGGAATGGTCAAGTTTCTCCTACAACATCAAAAAACTCTGAGTTGGTACAATTAAGCTGGTTATTTAACAAACCATTTCCTACAAAAGATGAAACTGGAGTTGAGATTCCTGCTCAACCTTGGTTTTGGGGATTAGCTCAATACGGAGAATGGTATCACAAATCTATAAATACTGCTAATAAACAATATACTCATAATGCTCAAGATTTTCATCCAGTTGTTTATACTAAAATCTTAGTAGACAAAATATTTGAATCTATTGGTTATACTGTAGAAAGTAGATTTTTTAACAGTACAACAGCACATTTACTATGCCAACCTTTTGGTGCTGGAGAATCATATTTAATTTCTAATAATATTTTTGGTTCTAATGGTGATTATTATGCAAAAGCCAAAATATCAGGAAGTCATCAAGCTGATGACCTTTTAGGACAATCTAACTTTAAAAATGGTGGATATATTCCTCAAAATGGTCATAATAGAACTTGGTACCCTTCAATACATATACATAGTGATTTAAGTAATTGCCTTTCTGGTAATGGTGGTACTGGATCGGCTTATGGATCTTCTAACCATGGCTATACAGTTCCTTTCGCTGGAGATTACAAAATGGTTCTTTCTGGGGATATAGATGTTAGTTATGGAACATTTGGAGATGGTGGACATGTAAGGATTCATTTTTTAAAAAATGGTGTAGTTCAAGGAGATGTATGGTGGGGACAATTACCAGGATTGGGAGATCATGGCCTTCATGCTTATGCAGATGATATTACAATGACTGGATGCCAAGCTGGAGATGTATTAAGTTGGAGAATAGTAGCAGAATCATATATGTATGCATATAAATATTGGGTTAGAGGTGTAGGTATGGAAGCCCTAGTTTATCCTTTAGCATCTGGAGGAATACCATCTGTAGATGTAAATAATAATCAAATATTAAGTTGTGAAACAAAACAAATTGATTTATTAAAAGGATTGACAGAAATGTTTAATCTTCAATGGAAAGCAGATGCTATTAATAGAACTATTCATATAGAGCCTTATAATGATTTTTTTGGTAGTGGAGAAACAAAAGATTGGTCTGAAAAATTAGATGTTTCTAAATGGAATGATAAATTTATAGTAGAAGAACTAGCTAAAGAAATAGTATTTAGATACACTAGAGATAGTGGAGATGAATTAATAGAAGTTATTGATCGCTGGAGAGAAAATGTAGGAAAAGGTGAATATCAAACTCATATTGAAATTCAAAGTGAAAGATTTAGAAAAAAAACTGTAGAGCTTGGAACAAAAGAAGTTGCTATTTCAGTAAGAACAAACCAATATGGAGTTCAGCCTAATCCTTCTCAACATTCTAATGGTCATTATGGTTGGGGAGATCAGTCTTGGAATAATCCTGCTACTAAAAAAGCAAATCCAATAATGCCTATTTATTGGTATGATGATGGAGGATCTATAAATACAGCAGCTAGACCTGAAAGAATAAGGTTTCCTAAAATGAAATTAAGAATATTAAATCATTACAGTTTACTAAATGGGCATCATAATGAACAACCTGATTGGTGGATGGATAGCTCTTCAACTAAAAGATCAACTCATAAATGTAGTCCTTACCAATGGGAAAATGATGCTGGATTTGCTCAAACTAAAGATGAATATCCTTACATGGATTGGGTAGATGGCTGGAAGCAGGGTATTGATACAGATCCTTATTGCTTATCATGGTGTAATCATGATGATCAAAATGGTAAAGAAAGTTTAGGTCTTTTTGAAAAGTATTGGAGAGTTGCTTATGAAAAAATGAATGGTGGTTCTGTTTTAAGAACAGCATATTTTAATCTTACTCCTATTGATATTGCAACATTTGATTTTAGAGATTTAATTCATTTAAGAATTGATAGTGTTTCAACATATTGGACTGTAAATAAAATAATTGATTATCAACCTAATAAAAACACACTTACTAAAGTAGAGCTTTTAGAATTTAAACAAGCAAAAGATTTTGCAAGAGAATATTCTGGAAATGTAGAAAAAAGAAAATTAGATTTAAGTGGTGCTCCTGGTAAAACAAAAAATTCTTTAAAAAGAAGTGGAGGTTTTGCAATAGAAAACGAAACCAATAATACTGCTTTAGGAAAAGGTGTTGCTATAGGTACTGGTGTTGTAGCTAATGACAATCAAACTGTACTTGGAAGGTTTAATAACCCTAACACTACAGATATATTTCAAGTAGGAATGGGAACAAGTGATGATGACAGACATACTGCTTTTTCAATTAGCCAGGATGGTTGTGTAAAGATTGGAGGAGGAGAAATTTATGTAGAAGAAGCAGATGGAACAATACATGATTTAATTATTAAAAAAGATCCTTATCAAGTGGCAGAAAGAGAGATAAATGAAAATGGAGATAATGTTATAAAATCAGTTGAATTTACAGATACAGACATAGAAAAACTTTTTTCATCAGAACAAACACAAGAAGAAAAAGATAATAAAAATAAAATACAAGGGGGTTCTAAATATTAAAAATAAATAAATGGCTACAGAAACAACTCTATATAGATTTAAAGCTAATCTCAAGGAATTAATATTACTTAATACAAAGCTTAAGGAAGCAACAGCCCAGTTAAAACTTTTAAAAAGTGGAACAGCACAATATGCTGCTACCTCTAAACAAATGTCTACTATGACTGCTCAAATGGGCAGAACATCTAGTGCTATTAAAAAAACTACTGCATCTACTAAAAGATTAAATTCTTCTGGGATTAGAATGGTATCTATATTTAAGTCTGCAAGTATAGCTATTGCTGCTGCATTTGCCTTTAGAGCTATTATTAGTGGTATAAAGGGTGTTATTACTGTCTTTGCTAAGTTTGAAGAGCAGATGGCTGCTGTAAGGGCTATTTCAGGAGCTACTGATGAACAGTTTAAAGAATTATCAGCTAGTGCTAAAGAATTAGGTAGAACAACAGTTTTTACTGCTATACAAGTAGCACAACTACAAGAAGAATTTGCTCGTTTAGGTTTTACTACTCCAGAAATATTAGCAGCTCAAGATGCAACATTAGATTTAGCTGCTGCAACTGGTGAAAGTTTATCTTCAGCAGCAGCCATTGCAGGATCATCATTAAGAGCTTATGGATTAGAAGCATCACAAGTAGTTAGAGTAACAAATGTCATGGGAGCTTCTTTTACTGGTTCAGCTTTAAATCTTGAAAGATTTACGCAATCTATGAAGTTTGCAGCTCCAGTAGCAAAGACAGCAGGATTTACTATTGAAGAAACAAGTGCAATGTTAATGACATTGGCTGATGCTGGTATTCATGGATCTATTGCTGGTAATGCACTAAAAAATGTTTTTATAAGATTAGGTGATGCTAACTCTTCATTAAACAAAAGCATAGGTCATACTGTTCAGGGACTACCTCAACTTATAGTAGAGCTTGAGAGAATGAAGGAAGAAACTTTTAATCTTACAGATGCAACTACTCTTCTTGACAAAAGGTCTGCTCCAGCATTCTTAATATTAATTGATAATATTGAAAAATTAAAATTATCAAGCGATTTATTAAATCAAGCTGAAGGAGATATAAATAGAATGGCATCTATTAGACTTGATACTCTTACTGGAGATTTTACATTATTAAAGTCTGCAACAGAAGGTTTGGGTATTGCTATAGGAGAAACATTTAATTTAGCATTAAGAGAGTCTACAACTGGATTAACAAAATGGGTTCAAAGTTTAGCAGAAAGTGATAAATTTTTAAATGGAGTAAATGGAACTTTTAGAGCATTATCATTTTTAATAAAAGGTTATATAGCAAGATTAGCTATAATGAGAATAACACAAATAGCTACTGGTAGATCAGTAGTTAGTTTAACTAGATTTATGCAAGTTTTTCAAGTACACCTAAGAAGAGGAACAGCAGCAGTTTATGCACAAACTATAGCATTACAAGGTTTAAAGGTAGCATTAGCTACTACTGGTATAGGATTACTTATAGTTGGTCTAGGAGAATTAGTGGCTTGGTTAGGAAAAACAGATGATAGCATGAGAGAAGCTAAATTTAATGTAGAAAGATTAAATGAAGCTTTTAATGATGAAATGAAAACTGTAAAAGAACTAGGTACATTTACAGAAGAAAGACATGATGCTCTTAGAGAAATGACAGCAACCTATGGAGATCTAGTTGGAATGATAGATTTAGAAATACTTTCTCTTGAAGAATTAAAAAAAGTAAGAGATATTGTAAATTCAGGTTCAGGGGAACAAGTATTAATTGATGCTGCTAATAATAGAATCAAGAAAATAGAAGAAGAGAGAAATGCAGCAGATGCTGCTTTTATAGCAGAAATAGATAGGTTGGAACAAACTGGAGAAGCTGGGAAAAAATTGGTTAAAAACCTTAATTTTAATCCTACTCAGCAATTTTCACAACCTTTTAATGAAATTAAAATTTCTAATAATGAAGCTATTGAAGAACAACAAAGAAGAAGAGAAGCTATGCTTGAGAGCAAGAATCAAGAAATAGAGGATCAAATTAAATATGTAGAAGAAAAACAAGCATCAAGGGATGAAGATATAGCGAATCAAGCTGAAGCTAACGGAATTGACCTGAAAGGACAAGAAAGCTATAGACAAAAAGAAAGAATGATAAATCTTTCTGCTCTTGAAGATTTTAGAGTAAAGACATTTAAAGAACAAGAAGTAATCCAAAGTAAAGCAAAAGTTAGATTAGAAGATTTACAAAGAGCTAGAGATTTACTAAATGCTTCACAAGAGTTAGATAAAATAAAAGCAAAAGGTGATGATGAAACTACAGCTAAATACCAGGCATTATACACTAAAATGTGGAATAACACAAGTAAAGAAGGTAAAGCTTTTTATGATGAATTTGTTTCTCAGCAAGGAACTATAAATGTAAAAATATCTGAGTTCAGAAAATTTGTTACAAATCTTTCTAAATCATTAACTAAAAATGGTGATGCCTTTGATAAATCAGGTCTTTCAGGTTTTAAATTAAACAAAACAAAAGACAGATTAAAAGAATTAATGGATGTTCAAATTAAAACTATTAATGATGTGCTTGTAAGACAAGCTGATGCTGCTGATCAAGGTTATCTTTTAAAGATGCAACAATATAATGATGAAGAAGAATTAATAAGAACAAATCAGGAGTCTATTGGGATTATTATGGGTAAAAGTAATGTTGCCCAAATACAAGCAGACATAAAAGCAAATAGAAATAAGTTTGCCACTTTGAAGAACATGAATGAAGATGAATGGAATGATTTAATGGCTAAGACTGGAGTAAAAAAAGAAGAGCTTACTGCTGTATTGCTTAAACTACAAGGAGAAGAAGATGCTAAATTAGAAACAAACTTAGAGCTACAATCTGCTACTTTTGATTACTGGGAAAATGAAAAGTTAAAAATTGCATATAAAACTAACAAAAGAGATATAGATGCAATAAGAGATAAAAACAAAACTGAATTAGCAATGATGGATACCAGTCTTGTTAATATAGGTAAAGTATGGAAAAAAAGAGCTTCACTTGCCACTCAAACTAATACAGAAGAATTAGCTGATATAAAGACAAGAGAAAAATTAGGTATTATAACAGAATTAGAAGCAAATGCAGAGAGATTAGCTGCTGCAAAAACTCTTTCTGATGAAATGAATGCTATTGAAGATGCAAGGATAGGTAAAATGAAAGAGGTTTATTCCCAAATCTCTGGAATGATATTAAGTGTATTTAACAATATAGCTGAAGCAAGAATAGCAGATTTAGAAACAGATTTTACTACTACATCAGAAAATGAACAAACTAAGTTTGACAGAAAACTTGAAATAGCAGAAGCAGCAGGACAAGATACTCAAGGAATGGAAGAAGAGCATTCTATGAAAATGTTAGCATTAGAAAGGCAAAAAGAATTTGATATAACAGAAATTAAGAGAAAGCAGTTTATGATGGAGAAAGCCAATAATGTTGTAATGGCTGTTATTAATGGAGCACAAGCTATTACTAAAGTAACAGCACAAACTGGTATTGGTGCTATTGCTGCTGCTCCTTTAACATCTGCATTAGTAGCTGCTCAAATAGGAATGATAATGGCACAAAAGTTTGTTGGTGCTAAAGGTGGTATTACTCCTAGTGCAACATCAGATGGAACTTTAGAGAAGTTTGCTGCTGGAGGAATGGTTCATGGAAAATCACATGCACAAGGAGGGGAAAAATTTAAAGCAGGAGGTAGAGTTGTAGAGTTAGAAGGTGGTGAAGCTGTAATCAATAAAAAATCTACAGCAATGTTTAAGACTCAGTTATCTTCTATGAATGTTGCTGGAGGGGGTAAAAAGTTTGCTTTAGGAGGAATATCTCCTGGTACTAAAACACAAATGGATTCAGCTACAGATGGATGGAAAGCTAAAGATGTTGCTAACTTAATATCTGGTGCTATAAATTCACAACAAGTTTTTGTTTCAGAATCAGAAATAACTACTTCACAATCAGTTGTTGAAATCTCTGAAGGTAGAGCTTCATTATTTTCATAATTTAATATAATATTTGTAACATGAAAGATTTAAGGAAATTATTTTATCAGTTAATTTTAGGAAAAGGAATTAAAATCGCTTCTAAAGAACTTTATGAAGAAAGGATGTCTATATGTAGGAGCAACCCTTGTAATGTCTACCAGAACCCTCTAAAGCTTAATGTGCTTGAAAAATGTGGTGCTTGTGGATGTTTCTTGAGAGCTAAGAACAATATAGATGAAGATTTTATAAAGTGCCCAAAAAACTGGTGGAGATAAATGCCAAATAGCATAGAGGTTATTGAAGAGTTTAAAGACTCTGTATTTAAAGAATCTATTATAAGGTGGGGTAATGATTTTACAGTTAAAGATTTAGTTTATCATCTAATTGAAAATGGAATCATCTCTCCTAAAACTTTAAGAAATTATATGATGTTTAAAGATTTTGATAAATTTTTAATACAAAATCATGGGCATATAGGACATACATTTATGGATCTATCTATTAAGCATAATATATGTGAAAAGCAATGTAGAAATATTATCTACAAGCAAAGATATAAAATGAATAAAGACTTTAATATAAAAAGAGAAGATTAATATATCCTTACTTCTATGTCTTTGTAAAACTCAATAGATCCTTCTTCACTCCAAACTTTTTTTGAATAAACAGTATGTATATGCGAATCCTCTTCAAGAAGAGCATCCATTAATCCTTTTAAAAGATTGTCAATATCTGGTCTTTGCTGATGATGTTTACCCAACATTTGAGCTTTCTTTTTTTTACTCCAAGAAGGTGGCATAGGTATATTAAAAACACAATATATGTCATTGCCTAAGTTAAAGTCATTTTGACTAGACCAGTTTTTTATATGATCTTTATATTCCCAATATTTTAAAACGATAGGTCTTTTTTTCCAAGAATCAGCTTGTGTCATTCTTGGTTTAGCCATTCCTTTTTTGGGATATAAAATCATTATTTCATAAAAGGAACTGGATTGCTTATTTTCATTGCTTCTTCTTTACCTACTTCCTGACAAACTATTTCTAAATTATAAGTGCCATCATAAACGATTCCAACAACTTTCATTTTACCATCTTTTTCAATTTTTTCTACATGCTCTACTAAATCACTTCTTAAAAAAATTCCTCCTTTAGCTGCTCCAGTAGCATCTAAATCTATAAAAGCTCTAACATTTTCCCCTAGTTCTTCTTTTAAATTTTCTTTATTTTCCATTTTCAATTTTATTTAATTTTAACATGTGATTATATTTCTTTAAACAATTAGCATGAACTACTTTTTCATCATCAGCTCTTTTTCTATTGCATGGGCAACCTTTAAAGCCTTGATTACACATAGGGCATAAATCTTTTAAATCTGGCTGCAATATATTAGATCTTTTCATCTTCTTTATTTTTCAACTTATCCATTATTGTCTTTAGTTTAGTTTCTACAGCTCCATCTACACTTGAGTTATAAGTACCCCAATCTCCTGGCCAAACTTTAACTCCTTTTAATCTTCTTTTAGTTTTTATGTTGTCTTGCTTTCTTCTCTCAACATAATCTTCATAAGATTCATTTTCTTTTCTTTTCATAATCCTCTAAATTTTCAAATAATTTGTTTTTATATCCATAGTTTGCACTTAAACACATTTTAACAAGCTCAATAATATTTTTAAAAAAATTAATCAATTTCTTCAGCAGTTTCAAATTTTTCTTTAGGTAAATTTTCTATAATATTTTGTGTTAAAATCTCCAATCTATCTGTGCCATCATAAACTAATCCAACCATTCTATTTATGCCTTTTTTTTCTATTGCTTCAATAGCATCTTTTAATCCTTTATGTTCTACAAACTGACCTCCTCCAGCTTTACCTGAAGCTCTCATGTCAATACAAACCCTATATTTTAAATCATTATCAATAACCTCTACTCTATCATTTGTTACTAGCTTATTTTTTTTACCCATTTTATTAATTTTTAAGTCTTTCTATTTTTTCTAATTCAAACTCTAAATGTGCTATTGCCTTAGTAAGACATTCTACTGGACTATCATGCTTGTGATAGCTTCGTAAAATGTAAGTAGTTGCTGTAGCAAGGTGGTAAGGAAGTTCAAAATTATCACAAACTTTTCTTGCTTCATAACCTTCTTTGCCTTTATAATATTCAGGCACTCTGCTATCACTCATAATACCTCCACTTCTAGTTTTACCATCATACTGATCACTCATATTTCTTTTTTTATCATAATAATACTTGCTATGTTTATCTGTTTGTTTCTCCATATTGGCCTTCAATATCTATATTTGTAATTTTAATTTGAACTTCTCCTTCTTTTTTACCAATCTTTCTTAATAATTTACTTTTAATTTGATCATATATTTCATCTTTATCTTTTGATAAAGCAAAAGTATCTATATAGTCTTGCTTAACTTGAGTTCTAATATAATTACTTCTGCTATTATTTCTGTATTCAAAATTAACTAGCACTCTGTATATTGGTTTTTTCATCTATTTTATCAAGTAATTGTTGTGTAGTATATATTGGTAAATTATCATTATAGTTCTTGTAAATACAAGTAAATTCTTCATTTTCACCTTTTCTCCAAGTCCAAAAAACTTTTGCATTATTTTTTAATTGACTCTTCAATACTGATTTGATGGTTTTATATTTCATAGATCAAAATTAATATATTATTACTAAAGTTAATAACTAACAATTACAAGTTATTAAGAATTGAAACTTAATTTCTTTTTACAATATAACAAAAAATATTTCACAAATGCTTGATTATAGCATACTTTGTTGCATTTCCTTAAGATAAGAATCATCATCTAAGTTTTCTCCTATCTCACTATAACGACCATTTTTTAAGTTAAACTTAAATGTTGCTTCACCTATTTTTCCAATATGTCTAAACTTTACTTTCTGAACATAAACATTAGTAAGTTTATTTTTAAAATCCCTATAAACAGTCATTCCATTATCAACTTGATTATAAAAGTTAGCAGAACCAGCTACATCATAAAGAGTTGGAATTTCGTATTGACCATTATCTTTCTTTTGCATCTTTCTTGGATGTGCTACAAGGAAGATATGAATATCATATTTTTGTTTAAATATAGTTAGCTTAGTTAAAAATTTATTTATAAAATTAGTTTCATTTTGATTACCAATATTAGCATCTATTTTATTATATGGATCTATTATTAAAGCATTTATACCATGCCTTCTTATTAGGCCTTTAGCAGTATTTAATATTGAATCAATAGTATATACATCTCCATCAGGTCTAATCCAATGAAAGTGTTGAGATATAAATTCTTTAGCTGAATGTAATTCATTTTTAGTCATCCTATCATATCTAGTTATTTTTCTAAATGATTTGCCAATTAACTTTTCAGCTAATACTGAAAAATGTAATTGCATAGGATAATGTTCTGGGCTAAAAACACCAAACTTCCAATTATGTTTAGCAGACAATCTCATTGCTAGATGTTCTAAAAAATTACTTTTACCATGTGTAGGGATTCCAGTTATAACAGTTAGTTGTGAGGATGAAAAACTAAATAAACTATCAAAAGATTCATGTTCTACAGTTAAACCTCTCTGTAATCCGTTTTCATACAATGTGTCAATATCTACATCAAAATCATTTACATTCAACACTCCTTCCAATGGATAGGTTTGCGAACTTTCTATGCAATATTTAACAGCATCTATATCATAGTTTATTAATACATCATTTATATCTTTACATCCTTCAGGATAAAAAACTCTATAGCATATATCTCTACCTATTCTTCTTGATAACTCTTCTTGTAATTTTTTTCCAGGCTCATCATTATCTACTGCTAAATAAACTTTTTCTAAATTTTCAGGAAAGTCTTTTAAATATTCCATCTTTAAATTAGATGCTCCGTTAGGAACAGAAACACAATTTTTAAATCCAGCTTCATAAAAAGCTAATTTATCCATTTCTCCTTCAACTATAATAACATCTTTTTTACCTAATATATCATCCAAACCATACATAATCCTTTCAGCATCCTTAACTAATTTAAAGTTTTTAGCAGCATCCCTATATTTTATATTAATTAATTTGCTATCTCTAAAATATTTAAACTGTATAGTTTTAGCTTCTTTACCTATTTGTGGCATATACTCTTCACCTTCAGCTATTCTATTTTTCATCATAGTTTCAGCAGATATTCCCCTAGAATTAAACCATTTTATAAGTTTTTCAGAATAAACTTGATTTACATTTATCTCTTTAGGTAATATAAAAGGTTTTTCTTTCATGTATTTGTTTTGTTTTTTTAAACCTCCAGCCCATCCACAGTTGTGGCAATTCCAAACTCCTTCATCTATATTAACTGAAAGGCAAGGATCAGATTTCTTTTTTCTATCTTGTGAACATTTAGGACATTGTGTTTTTACTTGCCCTGAATTTCTTTTTATCTTTATACCATTTTCATGAAAACTCATTAAAATACCATTCCATCATATTCACCTCCTTGAATTTTGTTCTTATCTCTTGATGTTTCTTTTATTATTTCATCATCCCAGCAACCTTGATTTAACCAAGTGCCTGGATGTTTTTGATATTGTTTATCAATTATAGATTCTGAATATATCTTTGCTGCATCTACACATTTAATGCAAACCTCAATCTTTAAGGCCATAAATTTATCATAGCATAACTTCCTGCTTTTCTTTACATTATAGGCATCCCAAAATTTATTAAATAACACAATCTTTTCTTTTTTAATATTAACTTTTATATTATCATTATCATTTTTGACTACCCCCCCTTGCGATTTTTGACCATGGCTAATGATGTTTTTGAGTACCTCTATTTCTTTTATCTTTATTAATCTTTTATCAATCTTATGCTCTACTTTAATTATTGAAATATCAATTAAATTTAATGCAGATAGTTTATTTATAGATCTGCTAATAGTTCCTTTAGATTTACCATAAAGATTGCCAAAATAATTATTAGTTGCCCAACAATATCCTTTATAATTAGTAAGGCAAGTAATCTCTGAATACAATAATTTCTCTAAAGAAGTTAAATCTTTTGAATACCTTACGCTTGAAGGTAATACTGAATAATAGTTTGGTTTTTCATCCATAGTTTTGTATTAATTTTAATTAAAAAAAAAGGGGGAGCTAAAACATTTAATAATATTAATAGTAAATTTCGCCAGTAGTTGGCACTCCCCCCTTTGTTTATTTAGAATGGCAAATCATCTGCATCCCCATTCATCATGCTATCTTTATTGTCTAGTAGGTTTTTAGAGCCACCACTAGCTTTTTTTGGCTTCCAGGTATCTACATAAGAATAATGAGTTACACCAGTTTCAGAAGGCTCTTTTCTTCTTGAAATAATTAAATTTACCCAACCATCATTATCTAGTTCTTTAATTTGTTTTAGGAAATCTTCAAGCTTAATGCTTAATTTAAGCTGAGTTCCTCCATTATCAAATGTTTTTTCTTTGATAATCATACCATTTACATACTGTTTTTCTGTCATTTTTTTTATTTATTAATTAATTTAGTTGTGTTCATTTTTAAAGTCCTTATTGACTTTTGCATTACATCTATCTGCTCCTGCATGTGATCTATTTTTGCTGCTCTATAACCAGTTGCATACTCATCTTGTACAGCTAGATACATATCTTTATATTTTGGGTAGTATTTTAAATTCCACTTATGATCTTTTGTGTATTTTAAAACAGAAGCATGATGTCTACCTACTAAAACACCTGCTCTAGTGGCAGAACAACCCTCTTCTCTTAACATAGAGCCTAAAATACTTCTTGCTATTGCTATTTTATGTTCTCTATTTTTACTTCTAATAGTTTGTCTTGTGAAGCCTGAAACCAATTCTACTATTTTGGTTAAAGCTTCTTCATTACTACTCATACTTATTTCTTTCATCACTTAATTTTCTTGATTGTGTTAATATTTTTTTTGCTCTTTCTATGTTTAAATTTTCTGAAACATAATGTAATGAAGCTATAAATCTTTTCTTTTCAGAATTAAAGCTTTTAAATTTTGACACTTCATTATCTAAAACCCTGGCTATCTCTAAACCTACCTCTTTGTAACATAATTGTAAGTATTTAGTCCTTAATGTTGATGAATGTATCTTTTCTCCTAATAAACCTAAAGAATCCCATTTATTATCTCTGAAGTAAAATATTGGTTTATCACTAAACATTTCTTTTGGAATAGCAGATAAAAAATTTATAAAATATTCTATTGGTATATAACCCTCTTTATTTCTAGCTATAATTATATCTCTGTACTTTTGAATATAGCTGTAATTTTTTCTAGCTTTTTGTTCATTACTTAAACACTCCTCTTTTAAACATCTCTTGATACTGGTCTTTAGGATCTCTAGGCCAGTCGTTCTCCCTAAGATCCTTGATGATTTTTTCTGCTTCATTATAAGTCAAATCGTTAAAATTAATATTATCATATTCTCTGCCTACAGCAGATGTTTGCATAAGCTGTTCAATAAATCCTATTTGCCACATAGAGCATTCTTCATCTCCTAGTATGTCATCAATCCAGTCAGTCATGTTTATTTCTTAAAGTCATCAGACTCATCTTCCCCAAAAAATCCGTTTTCATAAAAACCAGCTAACTTAAGTACAATTCTGCTCATAGCTCTTTTTTCGGCCATAGCAACTGGATATGCGTTCTTATTGTTTTTAGGACTAGCTTCACCAAAAGTTTGTATTACCTTACTTCCCATTTTACCTTTTGCTTTAATTAAACAATGAGAATGATCTTCTGATAAATTAATTAATTCATAGTGTATTTCAATAGATTGGGCAGACATAATTTTATCTACACCAGCCCTAGTTATGATTGTATAATGAGCATGTTTAAAAACATCTTCTTTAACTAAGTTATTGGCAATAAACAATCTTCTTAATACATCTTTTTTTGTTTCTGGAATTTTTTTATCTGACATTTTTTTCTTTTTTTAATTTATTACTAGTTTTAATTTTAATTGTTGCTTTGTATAATTCTTTAAAAACATGTTCAGTATTCATGTATTTAGATAGCTCATACATATCTGAATAGTGTCTTTCAAAATCATCCTGCTCTTCTTGGTGTTGAGCAAATACCTCCTTCATTTTTCCCATATTATTTATTTTAGTTATTTAATTTGATTAAAGTGTATTGAAGCTTTTTTTCTTTCTTCATTATGTATATCAGCATTTTTTTCTGCCATTGCTATTGATCCACTTAAAAATCCAAAACCATAAGCTAATACTATTGAAAATACTGTTAAAATTGTTGATGCCATTTTTTTATTTTTAATTATTAATTTTCTTGTAATCCTTCAGCACATATTTTGACATATCATTATTTATCTTTTTGTTTCTGTATTTAGGTGTTAGAGATGATAATCTTTGATTAAACTCTCCTTTACCACTATATGCAAAATAATCATTCATATCTATTGTATTTAATTTATATTGTTCTTTGAAGTACCTTTCATCCTTTAGTTCTTTAATTAAATATTTACTTGAATCTTCCATCTGCTTCTTCAACTGCTGCTTCCCAAGAACTACAACAATGTTCTTTACAGCTATAACATAATCCTGATTCAGACATTCTAGCTTCACAACAAGCTGAAACTTGACTCCATTCATCCTCACAATCACAATCATCATTATCTCCACAAATCACACACCTTTGATGATCTTCACAATAATCATCATCATGTTCTATGTCTTTTTCACATCCATCTATACAGCAAGGAGGGTTTTTTCCATCAAAATCAGTAGGATCATCTCCATAACTTGCATGTGTTGCTTTTACCCATCCCTCAAAAAATTCTTTATTTATCATATTAAAAGTTTACAATTATTTCTTTGTTTTCAATATCAACATATATATCATAAGGCTGAATACATTGACCAAATTCAATATCTGATGTATCAGATTTAAGCTCCCAACCCTTATCATCACTATCAATTTCTTGTCTTTCTGATTCTAATATATCTTCATCTGATTTGTAAACTACTCCTGAAACTCTAGTTGCATAAACTCCTATTTCTTTTACACCCCAATCTCTCATTTCAGTATAATAATCCCAACATACAATAAAAGCTCCTTCTAAGTCGTAAGTGTTTTTGTAATTACCATTGTGTATGCTGACATTTAATTCAGCCAATCTTGTTTCAAAATTCATATCTTTTTAGTTTTGTTTAGTATTACAATATAATAACTAATATTTTACTTTACCAAATTATTTAGCATAAATATTTATTCCACTAACTTCCAAACTCTATAAAAAACATTGTGTTATATTGTACTTATGAATTGGTATAGTATAAAAAATGTTGCTGAAAGTCAGATGACTGAAGTAATGATATATGATGAAATTGGTAATTTTGGAGTTGATGCCAAGTCTTTTATTAATGAGATAAAAAATATTCCAAACGACAAATCTGTTCTTTTAAGAATAAACTCACCAGGAGGTTCTGTTATAGATGGTTTAGCAATATATGATGCTATAAATAGGATGCCACAAAAGGTTACTGCTCGTATAGAAGGTATTGCTGCTTCAATGGCTAGTGTTATTGCACTTGCTGCTGATGAAGTAATAATGAGTGAAAACTCTCTTTATATGATACATAATGTATGGGGAGGTGAAGTTGGAGAATCAGATGATTTAAGAAAAGCTGCTGACCTTATGGATAAAATGGGTGAAAGGCTAATTAACATATATGTTTCAAGATCTGGTCAATCAGAAGAGCAAATCCGTTCATGGATGGATGCAGAAACTTGGTTTAACAGTTCTGAAGCACAAGAAGCAGGTTTTATCAATTTAGTAGAAGAGCCTATAAAAATGGCAGCTAAGTTTGATATAAAGAAGTACGACTACAAGAACAAAGGTATTGTAGAAAAATTATTTAATAATCAAAAAAAAGAAAATCAAATGGAAAAAGAGTTTGAAAACTTAAAATCTTTTATTTCTGACATGTTTAATAAAACAGCAGAATCAAAAGAAGTAAAAATTCTTGACAATGAAGAAGTGTCTAGTAAAATGAGTGCTATAGAAGAGTCTATTGAAGAGTCTAACAAAGCAATCCTTGAGCTAAATGGTTCAATAGTTGAAAAGGATGGTTACATTGCTACTTTGACTGAAGAGCTTAATGGCTATAAATCTAAAGAAGCTAAAATGGAGGGAACTCCAAGTGATGTAGTACCTAGTAAAGATCCTAATCCATCTCCAATGGCTAAATCTGAAAATCAATGGGATGTTTACGCAAATAACATTGCATCAGACAGTAAAGTTTACTTTAAAAATTAAAAATTAACAATTAAAAAAATAAAAAAATGGCAAATGTATTATCAACTAGTTTAACATGGAGTCAAGAGGATGCTCAAAAGTATTTTTTAGCTCCTTTATTCTATGAAAACAACCACCTAGTAGGGATGGATGTTATATCGGATGTTTCTGGAGCTTCTATCTTATTAGATAGATACACTTCTGTAAAAGACATCACAAAATCAATGAGTCAAGTTTGTTTTCAATCAGATGATGACCAATCAACTAACTCTAACATAACTTTAACATTATGTAGATTAGAAGTTGAACACGCACAAAAAGCTGTAGCTTTACTTTCTCATATCAAATCTCAATTACTTAAAAAAGGAATTAACAGAGCTGATTTATCTGGAACAGTATTTATGGAAATTGTTTCTGAAATTGTAATGCAAGGAATAATGAGAGATTTCTCTACTATTTTATGGTGGGGTGATTCAGTAGGAGGAACAACTGATACGACACAAAAACTTTGTAATGGAGTTTGGAAATATTTAGATGGTCATGTTGGAGGTTTATTACCAGCAGCTCAAGTAAAAGTATTTAATACTAGTATTATTCAAACTTTAGAAGATATGTTAGCTGCTCGTTCTGTAGAATTAGCTACTGCTGACAATCAAATAATTTACTGTTCAAGAGCTTTTGCTGAAGGTTATGCAAAAGAATTAAGAGCTTCTAATGGTTCTCATGTTGCTGCTTATGCAGATTTACAAAATGGTGTTGGATCTTTAAGATTTAATGGTGTAAGATTAGAGGTTGTAAACTCTTGGGATGTTGATATTGTAGCAAATCATGCTGCTTTAGCAACTATGACTAATGGTTTAGCTCCAAATGACATTACTTCTACTCAATGTGCTTTGTGGACTGTAGTTAATAACATTACTGTAGGTACTGACTTTGTAGCACAAGATGTTGATATGTGGTACAATAGAGATTGTAAAGAAAACAGATTCAGAATGTTATATTCTATGGGTGTTGCTGTAAAAGAGCCTGGAATGGTTGTAACAATGACTAAGGATTAATAATTAATATCTCTTAGGGGAGTTAATAGCTCCCCTAAGTTTTTAACTTAAAAAAAAATAAATAAAAATGGCTTTAACACAAGGACACGCAATAGCATGTTGCGATAGAAACAGAAGAGGTGGTATAAAAAGAATCTGGTTAATGGAAACTGATAAATTGACTGGTGCTGTAACTTATGCAGTAGCTGGTACTCCAACTGGAGCTGCTGGTGGAGAAATAACAGCATTCCCAACAACTCCAGGAACAACTCCTAACGAGGTTGCAAACTGGTTTGAATTTGAATTTGAAAGAGGTACTGCTGGTTTCAATGCAAATGCAAGTAGAGAGAATGGATCTACTATGGTAAATGTAGAATTAGAATTTTATGTTCCAAAAATTACTGAAGAAATTAACACTAGACTTAGAGAATTAACTGAATCATGTGGTATTTATGCTTTATGTGAATCTTATGCTGATGATTGTGATACAGCAGATCCAGAAACATATTTCTTCATGTTAGGATATGATAAGATTTTTGAAAAGAAAGCATATTTAGAGTTCGCTTCTGGTGAGCAAACTACTGGTGTTGGACTTCAAGATGCTAATGGTACTGCTGTAAAATTAGCTGGTATTCATGCTGAATATCCAAGAGAAGTTTTGATAGCTTTAAACTCTACTACTAATGTTCAGGCATCTACTGCCAACATGGTAGACATGTGTCAGATTACTACTGGTGCAAATCTTGCTTGGACTACAGACTAATTAACTTTATTATGAGAAAAAGGGAGGGCATACCTCCCTTTTCTTGTAATTTTTTGTATATTTGAAAAATAATTAAATTATGAAATATAAATTTGACAATAAATATTTTTTATCTAATGATGATGAATTAGTTTTTCTAGGTAAAAATTCAGTTAGTGTAAATTTTTCTTCTAACTTTAGTCAAAAAGTTTTAAGTAAGTTACACATTATAGGCAAATCTTATGTTAGTTTAGAAGGTGATGATGTTCAAGAAGTCAAAAAACCTAAATTAGATATAAAACCAACAAAAAAAGTTAAATTAGATGAGCCGAAAAAAACAACAAAATACACCTCTAACTCAAACGAAAAAAAGTCCTAAAATATTAGGGTATTCGTTTTCTAAAGATGTATCTAAAGCTGCTCCTAAAGAGCCAAGTCTTACTTCAGATGTACTGAGGGATGACTGGATTCCTTTTGGAGAGAATAATCTATTTCCACAAGAGCTGTCAGAACTATCAAGAGCTGCATCTACACATAGGGCAATACTTAGCACAAAAACAACATTCAGTATAGGTGAAGGTTTAATAACTTCTAACAAAGCATTAACAGCTTTACTAGAGGATGTTAATGTATATGGTGAATCCATGGATGATGTTGCAAAAAAAGTTATATCAGATTACTGGAAATTAGGTAATGCTTATATGGAGGTAGTTGTAGGTCAGGGTTATATAAATTTTTTCCACCAGGATGGAACTACAGCTAGAGTACACAAGTTAGGAAAACACATTTTATTACATCCAGACTGGGAACATGCTAGAAGATACCCAGATGATATGAGGAAAGTACCAACTTATCCAGATTTCAAAAAAGATGGTGATGTATATAGGACTATAATTCATTTTTCTGACTATGAAAGCACATATTATTATTATGGAATGCCTGATTACTGTGCAGCTTTAGACCATATTCGCATTGCCAACCAAATAGGAGTTTATAATCTTACACGCTTCAAAAACGGATTTATGCCAAGTGCTATTGTTGAGCTAAATGCAGATATGGGAGAGGATGAAGCACAAGATTTTATAGATGATGCTGTAGCTAAATTAACTGGTGCTGGAGATAATTCTAAAATATTATTTATAGCAAAAAATGGGGATGGAGATGCTACAAATGTTCAGATAATAAATGATACTAGTGATGGTTCTTTTATGGAATTACAAAAAATCACTAATGATAATATAATATCGGCACATAGATGGAATCCAGCTTTATCAGGTATTCAAGTTGCTGGTCAATTAGGTAATAATCAACAAATACTTACTGCCTATGATATAGCAATGAGTACAGTAATTAAAGAACCTCAACAAATGTTTTTAAAATGTCTTAAAAAGATACTTAAAACAGAAAGAGGGATAAGTGCTAATGATCTTAGATTTTATACTAAACCTCCAGTTTCCTTATTAGGAGCTATTGCTCCATCAGAATTTATATCAATTAAAGAGGGAAGAGAAATATTCCATTTGCCAGAACTAAATGAAAAGCAAATGAAAGAGTTGATGGAAGAAAAGGCTGCTAATAAACAAGTTAAAGAGGAATCTAACGATAAAAAAGAAGAACAAGATGGCACTAATAACTAGAGGAGAAGTTGTAATTAAGGCAATGACTAATGCTAATTTTGACAAGCATTTAGTTAAACCTACTTTTATTGAAATAGCAGAACTTAATCATGTAAAACCATTTTTAGGTGATGATTTATATAAGGCTGTTTCTCAAGGACAATATGTAGTATTAGTAAATGATTATATAAAAGATTATTTAGCATTTTGTATAAAGTTTGAAATTCTACCAGATATAACATACAACACAACATCCCAGGGTGTTGTAGATAACTTGGCTGATTTTACAAGCCCAGTTAATGAAAAAAAATTAAATTACCTTAGACAAGAAACATATAAAAAAGCAGAAACTTTTAAAAAGAAAATGCACTTATATTTAGATGATAATAAAGCATTATACCCAGAATGGAATGGATGTGGAACTTGTAGTTCTTGTAATGGAGGGAGCTCTGTAAGTAAAAGACATGGCATAATAACTTATTAATAAATGAAGAATCATAATAATTTAACAGATTCACAAATACATAAGCCAAAAGGCTTTGAAACAGCCAGGAAAAGAAGTGTGTCTACAAAGAACCATCTTAATTCTGTAGAATGGGTTAAATCAAACTATAATAGTTCTGTTTTATTAGTTGTTCCTGCTGACAATCAAGGTTATTTGCATCATAAATATTTTTGCCTATATAATAGTAATGATCTAATTAAGTATGCTGTTTATTTTAAAGTAACAGCATCAACTGCAATGGCTACTCCTACTGGTTATGGTGGGGTAATAGCTGTAGATTTAACTGCTAGTGGAATAAACTCTACTGCAATACAAGTAGGAACAGCATTACAATCTGTTTTAAATGCTCATGCTGATTTTTCTGCTTCAAGAAATGGTGAAACTGGTAATGTTACATTAACTGGACTAACTACAGCTAGTCCTGCTGTAGATGTAGATGCAGGAATTACTGTAAGCATTACAGATACAGAGGTTGTGAATGAAGTTTTACATACTAATGCTTCAGGTCATTTAAAATTCACTCCATTTAGTTCAATAATGTCTGGGTTAAATGTTTTATCAGACAAGGCATATACTCACACCCAGTCTGTTTCTGCTACAGTATGGGTTGTAACACATGGTTTAGATAAATACGCTAGTGTAACAGTAGTAGATTCAGCAGGAACAGTTGTAATAGGACAAGTGGATTACAACTCTTTAAACCAAATAACTTTAACATTCAAAGCAACTTTCTCAGGAAAGGCATATTTCAATTAATTAATAAATAAATAAAAAAAAACAATGGCAATTAAATTTTTACATGATCTTGATGTTTCTGGGAACATAGATCTTAATGACAATCAAGCACTTAATATGGTGCTACAACAATTAACAACCAACCCTGCTACAGTAGTGGAGGGTAAAATTTTCCAAAACACTACTTCAGATAAAGTTTATGTAGGTCTAAATGGCTCTTGGGTTGAGTTATCATCTGCAATAGGAGATATTACAGAAGTAATTGGTGGTAACAACATTGATGTTTCAGGTGGTACTAGTGGTGCTGCTACTGTAAACCTTGATAGTGCTACAATTAGTGCAATTAGTGCTAACACATCAAAAACTGGAATTACTAGTGGTCAAGCTTCAGCTATAACAGCTAACACATCTAAAACTGGCATAACAACTGGTCAAGCAAATGCAATTAGTGCAAATACTGCTAAAACTGGTATTACTGGTTCACAAGCAACTGCAATAAGTAATAATACTGCTAAAACTGGTATTACTTCTGCTCAAGCAAGTGCTATAACTGCAAATACAGCTAAAGAAACAGATGTAAATCACAATGTTTCTACTGATTTAAGTGCTACAGCGACTGCAACTTCATTAACTATAGAATCTTCAGATGGAGATAATGCTTCACTTCCAGCAGCTACAACTTCTGCTTGGGGTGCAATGACTGATGAACAAGCTGCTGCTGTAATAGCAAATACTTCTAAGACTGGTATTACTTCAGGACAAGCTTCAGCTATAACTGCTAATACTGCTAAGACTGGAATTTCAAGTGGTCAGGCTTCTGCAATTACTGCAAATACTGCAAAAACTGGTATAACTTCAGGACAAGCTAGTGCAATTACTGCGAATACTGCTAAAACTGGTATTAGTGCTGCTAATATTAGTGCTATTGAAGCAAATACTGCAAAGGCAACTGATGTTAATCATAATGTTACTACAAATTTATCTTGTGCAAGTAGCACAACTAGTAGAGTTATAGCATCTTCTGATGGTACTGATGCTACTATTCCAGTAGCAACAACATCTGTATCTGGTGTTATGTCTGCTGCTCAAGTAACTACTTTAAATGGAAAAGCTCCAAAAGCTTCTCCAACATTTACTGGAAACCCTAGTGCTCCAACACAAACAGCAGGAAATAATACTACAAGATTGGCTACAACTGCTTTTGTATCTACTGCTGTTTCTAATTTAGTAGGTGGTGCTCCAGGTGCTTTAGATACTTTAAATGAATTAGCTGCTGCAATAGGAGATGATGCTTCTTATGCAAGTGGAATTACAACTGCTTTAGGAAATAAAGCTAATACAGCTTCTCCAACATTTACTGGAACAGTAAGTGGTATAACTAAAGAAATGGTTGGACTAGGAAGTGTGGCAAATATTGCAGTAAGTGGATCAAATACTGGTGATGAAGTAAATGCAAGTGTAACTGTAAAAGGTGTTGTTGAATTAGCTACAGATGCTGAAGCTTTAGCTGGAACAGATACTTCAAGATATGTAACTCCTAAACATTTAGCTAATAGAACTTATACTGCTGAAATTGGTGGTGCTACATCTATAACTGTAACTCATAATTTAGGCACAAGAGCTGTAATGGTTCAAATGTATGATACTTCATCTTATGAAACTATATATGCTCAAGTAACTAGAACTTCTACTTCAGCAGTAAGAGTTGATTTTAATTCAGCTCCAGCAAGTGCAGATGTAACAATAATGATTTCTAAAATACAATAATTAGATGTCTGTAAATAAATATGAAAAATTTGGTTCTAGGGGGTTTGCTCCTAGTTCCAATAATGATGGTGATGCCGAAGGCGATATTGTATTTATTGGCAGTACAGCTAGTGGTGAATCAGATGTTATTGCAGGAAGATTATATTACTTAAATGATGCTTTAGATTGGTCTTATGCTGATGCTGATGCTGTTAGTACATCTACAAATTTATTAGGTATAGCCATAGGTAGTGGAGCTCCAGGTGTTGTTGGTATGTTATTAAGGGGAATGGTAACAATAAGTGTTGCTCCTGGTGCTGGTGCAGGAATACCTTTATATATATCTACTAATGCAGGTCAAATTACTAGAGTAGCTCCAAGTGGAGCTGGTGATGTAGTTAGAATAGTAGGATATAATGTTGCTACTGGTACTAATAAACAAATTTGGTTTAATCCTGATAACACTTGGGTTGAAATTGCTGGGTAATGGGTAATACTATATCTAAAATATCAGGAGTTCCGATTGCTAATGTAGGCAAGGTTGATACTACACCTATTGCTAATGTAGCTAATATATTTGGAGTAGATTATTCTGCTCCCTCGGCATCTTTTGCTGATAGTTATGCTGCTTCAAAATCTATTACTACTGGAGTAGGACAAACTATTAGAATTGCTGATAGTAATGGTAAATTTAATTTTCAACATTCTGATGCTTATTCTTTTAGTATTTGGGTAAAAGCAGGTTGGAATAGTAGTTTAAATACCAATATACATTTGTTTACTGCTAATAGTAATCCATCATCTTCTTATGAAAATTTAATTAGATTATATTATAACGAATCAAATAATAGATTTTATTTTCAATATGCTTCTTCTAATCCTACTAGATATTCGCAAAACTTTTGGCTTATGCACTCTAACGGAGGAAACTATGCTGCTGCATATCAAGCTTCTGGATTAGGAAGCAGTTATTGGAGTGCTTCAAATAGAGGGAATGTTGGAGATGATAATTTTACTTTATTAACTATTTGTAAAAGTGCTACAAATAATGCAGGAGGTAATTATACTAAAATGTATTGGAATGGGACTGATATGGGATTAGGTTTTTATGCTAATGGAAATAGTAATGGAACAGTTAATCAAACTGGAACAGACAGACAAATACTAGTAGGTAGTAATGCTTGGAGTTATGCAAAATCTGGTAATAGTGCTGAAACACAATTTAATGATTTGTCTTGGTGGAATAAACAATTATCAGCTTCTGAAGTTGCAGAAATATATAATAATGGCACAAGAATGGATTTAACTACACATTCGGCAGCAACTAATTTAAAGGGATATTATAAATTTGAAAATGATGGAGCTGATAGTAGTGGTAATAGTGGTAATCCTTTTGTATTTAGTGGTAACTCTAATTTAGAATCAATATAATGAAATATTACATAGTAACATCAGAAGTGTTTGAATCTTTAGATCAAGATAAGATAGAATTTGCATCAGTAAGTAATAATGGTGATGAATGGGTAGTAAGTACAACAGAAGTAGTAGAAGATGTAATAGATAGCTTTAGAAGTGGGGAGGAATTATCTTCACATACTTTTGAAAATGGTTCTTTCTGGACTGGAGATGATACTGGTATTGAAGAGTGGGAGCTAAATGAGATAGAATATAGAAATGAAATTTAAAAATAACAAATAAAAAATAAACAAAAATGGCAACAACAGTATTAAACGCAAACTTAACAGTAACACTAACGGATTCAGTTAGTTTAAATGGGCAATCTTATGGTAACACTAATACTTTAACTGTATCAGAGATAGATGAGGTTTACAACAGAGTAGTAGAAGTACCTATTTCTGCTTTTACTAATGTATTAGAGCTTGGAGCAGCTTCAGGTCAAGGTGTTTTAAAGGCAACTAATGTAAAGTACATAAGAATAACAAATTTAGATGATACTAATTATGTTAATTTAAAAGTTTTTGGAACAGATGCAATGGTTATTAAGCTAGAAGCAGGTAAATCTTTTATATTAGGTGGTGTAAGTTTTGATGCAGCAGCAGCAGATATTGCTCAAGGAGCAGTAGCTCATAATACAGCATTTATAATTTCAGCAGAAGCATTAGTAGCTCCTTGTGATTTAGAAGTATTTGCAGCAACAATCTAATGAAGCTCAAAGTTCTAAGATTTAGCAGCGAAGCTGATTGCACAAACGGACTTCTTTTTGAGGAGTCTGAAATGGGTATGAAGTTTCTTTGCTATACTTTAGAAGATGAGCATAGAGCATTAAAAGTAAAAGGAGAAACTAGAATACCTAGTGGAACTTATCACATAAAATTTAGAAATGAAGGGGGATTTAATGAGAGGTATAAAAAAAGATTTCAGTCATTACATAAAGGTATGCTGGAAGTTTGTAATGTTCCTAATTTTAAGTATATCCTTATCCATTGTGGTAATGATGATTCTCATACTTCTGGATGCCTTCTTGTGGGTGATTCGCAGGAAAATAATGCTATCATCAAAGATGGCTGGATTGGAAAATCCACTAATTCGTATAAGAGAATATATCCATCTATTGCGAAAGAACTAGAAAGAGGTAATGAAGTTATTATAGAATATGTTGATTTAGATAATAGAATATAATGGCAACTAATAAAGACATAGTAAAGGAGATGGCATTAATGGAACATAGAATGGACTCAATGGAAGATAAATTAGATAAAATGGATGCTAAACTAGATATGCTTACTGAAAGGCTTTTAGATCCTGATAGTGGTGTTACATCAAGAGTAAATAGAAATACATCTGCAAGAAAAACTTTAGCTAGATCTCTTTGGGTTCTTTATGGTATTGTTGCTGGATTTATTATAAAAATGTTTTTTAGTTGAAATCGCCAATTAACTTTAAAGACTTTGCTGCTAATCCAATGGCAGGAGGATTATTTTTCTGCATTATTGCTATAGGTTATTTATATATAGACAACAAAACTACACTTACTAATCAAATAGAAGATTTACAAGAAGAAGTTATAATACTTAGAAAGGATTATAAAAAACTTAATGATAAATTTATAGAAACATTGAAAAACATAAATGAAGGTTAAATGTTGTATATTATTGCTTATATTATCCTCATGCTTCTCATCAGAAGAGCAAGTGGAAGAGATAAAATCCTTTAACACAAACCTAGATAGTCTTTTTAATTCAGCAGATATGGCTGTTCAACAAGTAATTTCCAGTAAAGAAGAAAAAACATTATTAAAGCAGGATTTATGGAGAAAACAAAGAGATATTAAGCTTTTAAACAATAAAGTAGATGCCTATCATGATAGTATGTTTGAAATGAATGAATTGAGAATGGGAGATGATAGTTTACAATACAATTATAAGATAGTTTTAAAGACAATAATAGATACTGTAAGAATTAATGTTGTAGATACAATTTGTGGTGTATGTGAAACAAAACAAAACAAAAAGGATAATAGATGGTACAAAAAAACTTTTAGGTGGATTAAAAATATAGAATTATAATGAGTATAATATCAAAAATATTTTCAAGTGGAGCTACTGATCTTATAAAAGAAGTTGGTGGTGTTATAGACAATTTAACAACTTCTAAAGAAGAAAAATTAGAAGCTGAACAAAAAGTACGGGATTTAGTTCTTTCTTATGAAGCAAAAATGCAAGAACAAATCACAAATAGATGGAAAAGTGATATGCAATCCGATTCTTTTTTATCAAAAAATGTAAGGCCTATGGTGTTAATATTCTTAGTTGTATGCACTATGTTGTTAGTTTTCATAGATGCTGGAGTTTTTTCATTTAAGGTAGAAAATTCATGGATAGAGCTAATAAAAATGACTTTATTAACAGTCATTGGTGCATACTTTGGTGGAAGGAGCTGGGAAAAGGTTAAAAAATAGCTTATTATTACCTATGGCAAAAAAGAAGAAGCTTAACAGTAAAAATCCTAAATACTTACCAAAAGAAAAAGTTAAAGAATATAAAAAGATAGTTGTCAAGGAGGTAAAGGGATGTAAAATAACTTTAATATGGGAAAAAGACTAAGATTATCAGATAAAGAAGTAGATTTAATTTATCAGCATAGAGCTGGAGATTTAGAAAACCTAAATTATAACCTTTCGCACAATTCAGCATTAGATGATCATTTACTTGAAAGAGGAATTGATAGAAAAGATGTTGTTAGTGTAAAGCATTGGCAAAACATGGGTGGTGAATTAAGGTTTTCAGTAGTTACTAAGACAAGCATTGTTGATGAAAAAAATGTATTTAGTAATGTATTAAAACTGATAGAAGATAATGCTCCAGAATATCCAAAAATAAAACATAAACCTGGTAAACATTTATTGGTTATAAATCCTGCTGATGTTCATATAGGTAAATATGCTAATGCAAAAGAAACTGGGGATGAATACAACATGGATATAGCTGTAGCAAGGGTTTTAAGTGGTGTTAGTGGGCTTATAAATAAAGCTAAAGGTTTTGGTGTTGAAAGAGTGCTTTTTTGTATTGGTAATGATATTCTCCATACAGACAATGTTATGTCAAGTACGACAAAAGGGACTTATCAGGACACAGATGGAAAATGGTGGGAACATTATGAAATTGCTTTGCAAGTTTATGTTCATTGTGTAGAAATGTTAAGAGAAGTTGCTCCAGTAGATTGTGTTCACTCTATGAGTAATCATGATTATCAAAGTGGATTTCATTTAGCTCATGCTTTAAAATCTTGGTTTAGAAAAGCTGATGATGTTTCTGTAGATTGTGGAGTTGCAAATCGTAAGTATTACAAATATGGAAGTAATTTAATAGGCCTAGAACATGGAGATGGTGCTAAAATGGATAAACTACCCTTGTTAATGGCATCAGAAAAACCTTTACTTTGGTCTGAAACTACTCATAGGTACTGGTATTTACATCATCTTCATCACAAGATCAAGCATAAATGGTTAGATGCAAAGGATTTTATAGGGGTTACAGTAGAATATATGAGAAGCCCATCTGCTAGTGATTCATGGCACTCTGGTAAAGGCTTTACTGGAGTACCAAAAGCAGTAGAAGGCTTTTTACACGATAAAGAAAGTGGTCAAGTTGCCAGATTTGTTCATTATTTTTAATAATATATCACAATTTACTTTTTTATTTAAAAAAATTGTTGTTATATTGTTTTAGTTTTGTTTTAGTTGTAAAAAAGAGGAGGGGGGTTCATGATACCCTCCTTTTCTGTTTTCTGCCTAATTGGTAACAACTTTTCTCTTAATATTTTTTTATACTGAATTGGTAACAGTTTTTCTCTTAATTGGTAATGGATCTGCTCTTAATTGGTAACAGATTTGCTCTTAACCTTTTTTTTTAAAAAATTTTTCATTTGATTTCTTCCTGGTGCAGCATGTTGCATGTAATTTCAGCTAATTTCATGCTATTATATTTTATTGCATATAATTTGTTTATATCAAATATTAATGCTTATATGTAATTACAACAAAACTAAATTAATCAAAAAAAATTATTATGAAAAAGTATGAAGTTAAAGTAAAAAGTGATTATGAATCAGGATTCTCCTGGGATATGTATATAGATTATGTAAAAGAATTAGCAATAGAATTAGATATTGCAGTACATAATAGTAATAGGAGAATGAGTAACTTATTGCCTAGTAAAAAAATAGATACTGATGGTTATCATAAGTCATGTATAGTAGGATGTAAAGGTTATAGTCAATCAGACTGGGATGATTATAAGATATATTATAATGAAGAAAGTAAAGAATTGGAATTACTAAAAGAACAAATATCCAGGGCCTTTACGCATAAACATGATTATTGGATAGAAACAATAGAAACTTTGGAATCAGGACATTCTAAGGTTATAGATAGTTGTGTTATAAGTATTGACTGGATAGAGTTTCCTGATGAAAATGATATTAAGGATGCAGTAAGAGAATCAGAAATTTACTTTGGTCTGAAACTTATTGATAATGATTTATTAACTTGGAACTTTGCTATATGAAAAAGTTAATAGATAAAGTAGATGATGGTTTTAATTATTTTCATTCTGGAATACTTCAGGAATTAACTACTGATAAAAAGTTTTATGTTCAGGCCTTCATGGATTATATAGAATACCTGGAGAGTAGAACAAAGGAATTAGCTGAAGAAGTTAGGGCCAAAACTATTACTCCTACTAAGTGTATTGAATGTAATAATATTAATACGCATGATACAGATTCTTTTGGATTCTGTACTGAATGCTTAAACCACTTATAATATGGTATATTGCAGTATAACTAATGAAGAAATGTATGATGGATGGTACAATGAGTGTTCAGGAGCATACTTTAAATATGAAAAAGATTATTTAAAACATATTGACGACATTATTAAAGAAGAAAAAGAATTTCTTATAGATGAATTAGAATTAGATTATCCCAAAACAAAAGATGATAAAATTGAATTTGCATATAACCACTTAGGATGCTACTGGTCAGAATGGCTGGAAGATGAAGAAGAATAAATAACTAAAAATAAAACAAAATGAAAAAAGAAATTGCAGTAAACCAAATAGTTTTGCCGACTTATTATATAATAAATGAAGATGGCAGTATAACTTATGATCTTGAAATGATGGCTGAAGAGTTTGAAAATGAATTATCTAAATTAGATGATAGTGTAGTAATAATGTGTTCAGTAGAAACTAAATAAAAACTAAATAAAAAAAATAATATATGATAACATACTTAATATTCGTAATAATTCTAGCAATATGGGAATTTTTAAAACAAAATTAATCAAGAGAGTAACCAGAAATGGTTACTTTTTTTTTGGCCTAATTGGTACAGATGTAAATTATTTACAATAAGGGGAAATTGGTAGTGTTTCTTCTCTTAAGTAAGATAGGCCTTATAAAATTAGCAGAATTTTAAAGTCAATAGCTACTAGGTTAAAAATGCACCTTATTAACATATAACAAAAAACTTTTTAATAAATAAAACTTTTTTATGCTTATATTAAAAATATTTTTATCTTTGACAAAACTAAATTTAACTAAAAACAAAAAAATCATGAGAAAAGTATTAAAAAACAATTCTGAAGCAATACACTACTTTGCTAACGAAGTACAAGAATCAGGCCAAAACCAAACCAGGAGCATATTTTTTAATGGTAACAAACTTTATAGCTATGGTTACCACTACTTATTAGGTTTAAGGCTAAACAATGGAACTTTAATTATTAATGATGATGGTTATAGTGTATCAACTGGTAGGCATATTAGTATATTAAGAAGTGCAGCTACTCACAAAAAAGTTTTTTGTTTATCTGAAATACATTTAGATAATATGTTTAAAAATATTGTTATCAATAACCAAAAAATGAAAAAAGCCTGGAAACATAAAATATTCTATGCTAGAAGTATTGTTCGTAATTTTGAAAAGTATGAAGAGTTTTTAAGCTATTGTAAAAAAAATAGAACTACTATAAAAGAAATATCAAGAGAGTTTCCTGGTGTTATAGCTGATAAAAGAAGTAGTTATTATAAAGATATGAAGTCTATATATTTAAGTGTTAAAGAAGATCTTCCTTTATTAGAAAAAACTGATGCAGCAGAAGCAGCAATTAGACTAAAAAAATTAGCTGAAAAAAATAAAAAAAATCAGATAAAATGGAGAGCAGATAGCAATTTTACTTTTTATGGTGGAATGTTTAACGAACCAGCACTTTTAAGGATTTGTAAGGCATCCAAATATATTGAGAGTACAAAAGGTGTAAAATTACCAATAGATGTATGTAAACACTTTTTAAACCTATTATTTTCAGGAGAGAATTTAGTTAATAGTAGGCTAGATAATTATGTAGTTAATTTTTATGATGGTAAAACTTTAAAAATTAATTGCCATACCTTTTTACAAAAAGAATTAGAAAATATACTAGTATTAATCAATAACTTAAAAAAATAATCATGAAAAAATCAATAATTAAATTAGAAATAGATATATTCTTTAATAGAAATGCTACTAGCCCATTGATACCTAATAAAATAGCACAAATTAAAGATTATCTAAGTATAAATTCCCCTATCTATTATAATTCTGTAAAGTTTGTAGGAGGGTATAAAATTGAAGAGCAAAACCAAAGTGTTGCTAATTTTGTAATTTTTACTGATAACCAGGAGGAAATAAAAAAGCAATTTATAACAATTTTTAAAAGCTATCCTTTATATATTAGTTTTAATAATAAAATACCTGAATTAATAAAAAATTAATTTAAAAAAAAAATTAAGGCCTGGAATAATATCTAGGCCTTTTTTTTGTCTAATTGGTAGCTAATTGGTAGCTAATTGGTAGCTAATTGGTAATTGGTAGGTACTTTACTCTTAATAGAAATAAAGCAAAAAAATTTTTACAAAAAAAATAGTAGGCTAGAGTAAAAATGAAAAAATAAAATCAGATCCTAATAATTATTGAAAAAATAACCAGGAAAAAAAAAGTTAAAAAAAATTAGGATAGTCAAAAAATATATATAATTTGCAGCCAACTAAAAACAAAAAATTAATTTAAAAAAAAATCATGCAAGAAAAAAAAGAAACCAAAATTGAGAAAATATTTAATTTATTTTATTTATTATCTTTACCAGTAGCAGTACTAATTTATTTTATAAACCTTTAAAAAAAAATCATGAAAAAATCAAAATCACCAGGAATCAGAATCAAGAGAGCAGTTACAGAACTAAAAGCAAAATCCAACGGGTACGAAATAGGGCCCTTTATACTAGAGCAAATTATAATCCAGGGAATGCAACAATTAGAGGAGGATTTAAAGGAGGGGAACCTGGATAGGTCTATAATTGCTCCAGGTTTATACCAGGAAACACTTAATATTTTAAAAAATCACATTCAATAATTAATCAATAAAACTAAAAAAAACTATCATGAAAAATTCAATAAAAGCAGAACTAAAGGAGTACATCCTAGAGGGAATCAAAGATTTAAACCTAGATAATCTAACCAGTAAACCAGGCCGACTAGATGCAAACGAATTGCACCAGTCTTTATTTAACGAGGATTATTATATAATCGGATATTTTAACGCTCAACAATGGCTAGATAAGCACTTCATTGACACATTTGAAGCCCTAGAAGATATTAAGGAATACGAAGAGTTTAATTTTGGCCAGGCTAAACATTATACAAACGCTGAAAGCATGGTCAATATGTTGGTGTATATATACGGAGAGGAATTAATACACGAATGTTACAAGGAACTAGAACTATTATAATCTAAACACATAAACCAGTTAAAAGGGCTTTATTAATTTAAAGCCTTTTTTTTTGTCTTATTTTCTCCAGCCTATGCTCCAGGCCTTGAGTCTGATAAAATAGCTTAGAACGGCTAAAAATACGCTCCAGGTGTTGCTCCTGGTATTGCTCCAGGTGTTGCTCCTGGTGTTTCTGGTTATATGCTCCAGGATACTCTCCAGGATACTCTCCAGGATACTCTCCAGTTAACGCTCCAGTACACGCTCCAGTTAACGCTCCAGTACACGCTCCAGGCCGTTAGTTTATTAAACCTTATAACGGCTGCACTAGGTCAAAAGGCCTATTATATAACA
>Ga0209092_10000429_pt1 | contig 40835 bp, 46 predicted proteins | sample FraStrMetagenome_FD_187446 | JGI IMG/M metagenome (GOLD analysis project Ga0209092, IMG submission 187446) | Marine eukaryotic phytoplankton communities from Arctic Ocean - Fram Strait ARC3M Metagenome (SPAdes) (version 2) | ecosystem: Environmental > Aquatic > Marine > Oceanic | place: Fram...
ACAACAGAGCCATGATGCGAAATGGAAATGGAAGTATCAATAATACCATTCCTTCAATGGAAACATACGGAAAAATCAACATGCCTCAATATTATGATAATTGTCAAGATTGCGAGAGAATCAATCCTGATATATTGACCGCATTCAAAGAGAATCCTTACACCAAGAGTTTGGGTAGTTATTAAATTTTTAATAGTCGGTTAAAAAGGTTGATTAAAAAGGTTGATTAAAAATATTAATATAAATGTATATTAATATTTAATTACACAATGAATTCGATATTCAATTCTAGTTCTAGTTACAGATTAGAAGAAGGAGATTATTTTCCATTCATCAATTTACAATTCCAGTCAGGTCAATCGAAACAAATACATAATTTTGTCGATGATAAAGAATTTATGATTATTGTCATAAAACATATAGAACAAATCACTCATTTTAACAGTGATAGTCGATATAACACTATAATATTATACAAAGAAGGGACTCCGCCAGATAATATAAAATCGATATGTTGTAATACCTCGCTAATATATAATTTATTTGAAGATTGTAATGAAAAAATACACATGTATTTATTGACTCCAAACAGAAAAATATATAAGAAGTATGAACTAGAATCACTCGATGAATTTAACAAGAAAATACTAGAAAAAAACAAATATAGTAATCATAATATACCCTATTTATTAATCGAGAATGTTTTGAGTGAAGAATTGTTATCGAAAATTCAAAATTATTATGATGATAATAATCTCAAACGTCAAACACACAATACTTCGTCAAAGAATAGACATCATGTACATCCTGACAAACAACTAGAAATAGATCTCGATAATAAACTATCAAGGTCTTTATTTCCTGAAATAAAAAAGATATTCAATTTTGACGTGAATTACAGAGAGTTGTATAAAATATGTAGTTATGACGCGGAAACGAGTGGAAGATTTCACGCTCATCGTGACACTCCTAGTCCATTCCAACATAGAAGATACGCCATGTCTCTGTTTTTGAATGATGACTATGAAGGGGGTGAGTTTGAATTACCAGAATATAATTTTAAAATAAAACCGAAAGCAAATTGCGCTCTAATCTTTCCTGGGATTTGTAGTCATAAAGTGAATCAAGTGACAAATGGGTCGAGACGTGTAATTATTACCTTTTTCTGTAGTGAAATCGAAGGTAAAACAAAAGATAATCCAACATACGCAGTAAAATCCAATTTTTTTAAGGAACATCATGTAAAGTATAGCGAAATTTATCCCAAATGAAATATAGTAATAGTGTAAATATAATATAAATATGTTATATGTTATATATTATATATTATATATTATATATTATATATTATGAATATCAATGAGCACTCTTTACTAAAAATAAGAGTGCGTGGAATGAAACATAACGAGATCAATAATACTTATTTACAGTCTATATGTGACTGGTATATCACTGAAATGTTTATAGGTGATGAAAATATTCAACCAAGATTTATTTTTATAAAGGTAGAATATATTGCTCATTTTTACAAAAAATATTACCCTAAGATTAATAATTCGACAAAATTTGTAATAATAACTGGAATGGGTGATAAAACTATTCCAAATCAGATTGATAGTCGATGGCCTGAAGACAAAAATGTAAAAAATATAGTTGTACGACTATTACAAAATAATAATTTAATAGGATGGTTTGCAGAAAATTGTGACGAACTATTACCGAAAATGTATGGAATACCAACAGGAGTATATGAAACAGACCAATTAAACCAATTTTTTAATATACAATTTAATAAAAGTCGTACGATTGACGATAAAAATATAACAGTATTATGTTGTCATAGATTACGTGAATGGACACACGAACGAAAAAAAGTAAATGAATTATGTGAAACATATTGGAATATGTTTACAGACTATAAGATTAATATCAATAGTCAAAATTTTTCCGATACATTATCAAAATATACATTTACCTTATGTGTAAATGGAGGTGGATTAGATCCATCCCCAAAAGCATTTGAAGCTATTATAGCCGGTTCAATACCAATTATAAAATATTCATCAGGAATATATTCAGCGTATAAAGATTTGCCAGTTGTTTTTATAAATGATTGGTCCGCAGATGAAATAAACTATGAAAAATTACAAACATGGGTGTCTCAATATAGAAAATATTACGAAAACCTAGAATTAAGACGTGAAACATTGTACAAATTAACATTTGAATATTGGAAAAAACATATAGTAAATTATTATAACGACCATATATAATTATATTTTTTCGTAATAACAACGATTTCCTCTTATAGTTCGCTCATCTAATGATAGTAATGGGAGAGTCAGTACTTCATTCGAATTATACCTATTTATAATAGTCTGATAACTAGTTTCAGCGTGATCGTTTTCTAGAGGAAATTTAAACAACTCTGTAAAATTATCACGATGACAACCAACTATCTCACATTTATGATGCTTAACTTGTCGTATAAATTTATATGGTTTATTGTTTAGTTGTTCAAGTAATATTTTTTCCAAGTTGGGGACAAAGAATCGTCCAGTGACTTTAATAATAAAGTCTGCCGATTGTAATAATTTTGAATGGGTATAAGCATAATTTATTGAATAACTCTCGTATTGTCCTTTACTCTTAGTGTTAGTTAAATACCTATTGTCAGTCTCATTATTTATATTTGTAATATCAAATATTATTTTTTCAAATCTATCGTTATTTTCTTGAACTTCACTTAAAGTATAATTTGAATTTTCAACAACCACTATATTAAGATTTGTATATCTTAGCCATTTATTAATTTTATTTAAATATATATTTAATCGTTCAGTTGGATTAGCTTGGTTATTAAAATCAACGTCATGTGTATTTATAGTTGTAGTTAGTAATAAACATATTTTCTTTTTATTAGATTTCCACAAATTAGTAAAATGTGTTTCATACAATGTTTTAGTATCTACCCTATGACCGACAAAATGTTCATTTAATTTAAAAAACAAAGAGTCTAATTTTTTAAAAGGTGTTTTAAATATTACACTGTAATCCCATATATTTTTAATATTATGGTCAATACATTTATTTTTACATAGATGTGATTTCATATATTCATTTAACCAATTTTGCTCATCCAAATACAGATAGGTATCTCTTTTTAATCGGTAATGATAATTATATATATGATTCAATATATTAATATTATTATTTGTATATTGTTTTTTAAATAAATACTTAATTTGTGGTCCATTTGGATGTACTATAATGTCGCCATTTGGTTCTAATTTACAATCTATTAATTTATTTTTACACCCACACCATATTGCTTTAATATATTTATACTCGTAAAACATATTTAAATTGTCATTTGAAATAGTTATACTTTTACTACGATTATTTATATGATGAATTACAATACTATTATTTTCAAAAATAAGGATACATTTTCCATTAAATGGATCATAATAGAATATATCTGTTTCTTTTAGTTTATTATCAAAAGAATCAGTGATGTTGTTATTCTTAAATCCCATCATTCCAGCCATTATAGTATGTCTATGTCCAGGTAATACTTCATGTATTAAATGAAGAGTTTTATCACTATTTAACCATTCGTTAACCATTGTCTCTTCTTTAAACCCTATTATAGAATCTAAGTCTCTTGATATGAAAAATTCAACATTTTTGTCATTTATGGGTAGAAATCTATAATACATAGGTGAAATATTACTTTCAATCATAATTACTTCAATATCAGGATAATTTGTAATAATATTATTTAATAATTCTGAATTCGCTGTTTTATCAACATAAATTCTTATAATCCATTCTGGATAAATATATTTATGTAGTTCATAATTCATAAATACTCCATAATTATAAATGTCTTTATCATTATATAAGCAAAATGAAATAATCTTTTTATTGAAAATATCTTCTTTAACGTTAAATGTATCAGTAATAATATTTTTATTATATATATCAGAAATACAAGTATCAAATAAAAAATTTCCTCGTAAATTTCTTAATTCTTTAGTATGTAATGTGAATGATGAGCGCGTATGTTGTTTAGTTTCATCGGGAGTGTTTGTAGGTGATAAAATCATTATATTAGAATTTTCACATATACATAATTCTATTATTGATAATATGAATTTATCGTGAATAACATTATCATAGTCTAATCTTTTAATTAATGTATTGTCATTAAACAAAGAAATATTATTAATTTTTAAAAAATCAGGTGGGGCCATTAAAAATATCTTATTCACTAAATCGGTGCGTTTAATTTCAAATAAATAATTTTTTATTGACTGATATACGTCGTTTTCAGTATAATTATTGTAGCAATATTCAAATGATTTATTTTTACATAAATCTAATATACGTAGATGAAATACACAATACTCATTTTTTATAAGACCTAATTGATTAATCATTGTATTAGCATAATGATTAATTGTATCATTAAAAACTATATTTTTAGTTATATCATTATATATTTCTTTAAATGTATCATTGTATAGACAGGATTTATTAATGCATCCATTTTTATTGCAACTGCTTAATTTAACGGAATTAAATGTTCCTACCAATACTAATACATCATCTTGAATATCTTGTAATTCAACAAAATCGTCATAAGACCTTATAAACGTTTTATTAATTTGTACTTTTTCTACATCTTTTAAATTATATATATCTTTTGATATATTGAAATACGAATCAGATATATTAATATCGTTTTTATGTCTGTTATAATAAACCCGTTTAATATCATATTGATGTTTTATTTTATCAAAATGTATAGAATCGCAAAAATTAAATTTAGTTTCATCAAAAAATTCATTAAAATGATAATCATGTTTACATGATTCGCGAATCGTTCCATGTGGTATAAAATAAGGAAGTACGATGGTTCTATTTGTCATCTTGGCAATTATACAAGCTTCTTTAAACCCCAATAATTGATTTCCAAAACCACATATTCCTATATGGATTAAGTATTTTGTCATATAATATAATCCTAGAATAAATATAATATAGAATAACGTAAAAAGTATTAAATATAATGACATAAATAGTATAATATTCATGTCATTAACTATTCACCAAGATATTGCGCAAAAATTAGATACCTTTATTGAGAATAAGAAAATACCCAATCTAATCTTTCATGGATCTTCCGGTTCAGGCAAGAAAATGGTATTGTTTGATTTCTTAAAAAAAGTCTATAAAAACGAACCGAATTATATGAAGAATTATGTTATGATTGTCAATTGTGCTCACGGTAAAGGTATTAAGTTTATTCGCGAAGAGTTGAAATTTTTTGCTAGAACAAATATTAATCTACAAGAAGGAAGCATCTTTAAAAGCATCATCTTATTAAACGCCGATAAATTGACTATTGACGCGCAATCTGCCTTGAGGCGATGTATTGAATTGTTTAGTCATTCGACACGATTTTTCATTATTGTAGATGACAAATATAAACTATTAAAGCCAATATTGTCGCGTTTTTGCGAGGTATTCATACCAGTTCCGGTTGTAAATGGCAAAGAAGTCAATCTACATAAATTTCACTTGGATACATGTTTTTCCAGTACGAAACTAGATAAGCAAAAAAAAACGAAATTTAAAAACGAGTTGGAGAAAATAAAGGAGAAAGAGGTTATAGAAATCAGTGACATTCTATATGAGAAAGGATATAGTGCATTGGATTTGGTAGAATATGTTAAAGATATGAAAATAGAAGAAATCAAAAAGTATGAATATTTAGTGTTTATTCAAAAAGTAAAGAAGGAATTTAGAGAAGAACGATTATTAATGTCGTGTATATTGTATTTCGTATTAAAGCGTTTAGATTACTCATTAGAAAATATTTCTTTTATGTAAATGGACGACTATTCCGTATCAAGCCTACAAGAGTCTAGAAATGAGTGGTGTGCTCGCCTAATCAATATTTTCACACCTTTGGTCATCGAAGGATTTAAATCTATCTTTGACGAATCGTGGAAACTATGTCAAGAAAACGACGAAACAGAGAAATACTTGATGACTTATCAGAATTTCCTAGCAAGAATTCCCAAATGGAATCCAAACATTGTAGAAGAGGAAACAAACCGAATTGTAGAAAAAAGCAACTGTGGTTATTTGAATGATTTAATCAGTTGTGTTCATATTATTCAATTGAAGAGCTTAACATGTATGCGTGTCGGAAATCAACAGAAAAAGGTTGATATTAACGTTCCTTCCCTCAATGATTTCGTTCATAAAATTTACATCAATACTGCGCGAAAAATATATACCAATATTTATTTGTTTGAGAAGAACGTTGGACCTCTCCAAATACAAAAACATAACCGTGAATTGGAAATGATAGTGAGAGAACAAATATTAAATTCTATTCGAGAGAATATTCCTGTAGAGAATATTTTGAAAGTGTATTTAGATGAATCCATTGAGGATGATGTTCAAGTCGAGGAAACAGAAGAAATTATTTCCACTGAGCCAGTAGAAGAAGAAGTAGTCGAGAATGATGACAATAATGATGACAATAATGGTGAAAGTAAAGATGATAGTTCAAAAGTAGATGAAGAAGAGTTGAAAATAGATCCACTAGAAGGACTTGGTGATGCATCCAACGAATCAAAACAAGAGACAGATAGAATTCAGTTTAATGACATTGATAAAGCTATTGGGACAGACAATAAAATAGAAGACATCACTGCGCCAAAAACGGTAGAGAGATTAGAACAAATAAGTCAGGAAAGAGCGGAAGCTAGAAAGAGGGAAGAGGAGGAGGAAGAGGAAGAAGACAAAATAAAGATTGGTGAAAAAATAAAACTGACTGATATAGATGTACATGATTTAGAAAAACCGACAGAAACGAACAAGATTCCAATTGGTCTAGAAGAAATTGAAATATTGACCTAGATACTTTTGGGAAAAGTATGACAAAACCTATTTATACTTTTGGGAAAAGTATGACAAAACCTTTGAGAAAAGTATGACAAAAACGAATTAATAATTCGTTATATTTACATAAACTTTATTTCCAGTTAATGTAAATGACAGAAGTGTTTATATATGCTTTAGCCATATCAACCATATTCTTCTTATTTAAATTTATAGAAATGAAATTTTTGTCAGACGATGATAAGAAGCCATTGAAAGTAGTTGTGAAAGAGTCTCTATTTGTTTATAGTGCCTCAGTAGTGGGGATATATTTGTATTCTCAGTTTGATACAAATAGTGCGAAATCCGGTGGTGGGAAAGCGACAATGGCTTTTGTCGATAATCCAGCATTTTAGATACTAATGTTACATAACAGGAAGATTGAATAGATAAAATAGATATAATAATTTATTAAACAATAATAAATTATTTCATGACTAATGAGAATGTATTTTCGAATGTATTCTATCGACTATCTTTGAATTATCTTTGTTTATATTTCAAAATTAACTTTACTGTAAGTTAGGAATAGCATCCAAATTCATAATTTTTGCGCTTTTATTCAATTTCTTCTTACTGGTTACATATTTTTTAAAGATATCATTTTCTAATTGATCGGATGGAACTGCTTTATGAATGGTTCTAGCAATCATTTTATACAACTTAAATTCAGGATATCTCTCTTCGCCGCTGTTTTTATACAGAATGTTTCTGTCTTTATCATCCATCAACCACGAACCTACCAATCTGGCAATTTTATTCTTCTTTAAAATTTCTTCCGAGTCGAATATATCTTCCACGAAATGATCGTACAAACAACATGCCAATCTACATAAATCAAAACTAGGATTAGGTTCTAATCTAGGTTTGTTCTCGTCCAAGTAAGGATCGCAATTGTATTGAGAAGCAGCATCTCCCTTGGGATGAAAACTATCACTACACATAAGCTGACCATTAAATTTGTAAATAGCACGCCCAAAATCGATAATCTTGTATATTTTACCATAGGTTGGAACCTTGTAAGTTGTCTTGTTAAAGGTATAATACAAAAACTGTTTTTCAGTGGGTATATACATTATATTGTTGGTATGCAAGTCATTATGTGTAAAAGAAAATGTCTTTTGAAAAATTGATAAACTAATAATTATTTGAAACAAACATGATGTCCATTCGTGTTCTTTTAATAAATCATTTTCCATCAAATAATCCAACGTATTATCGCATTTCTCCAAAGCAATCATTTGTACAGGAAAATTGAAAATAGAACAGAATACATCCTCTTCGTCGCTTTCGCAACTACTTTCACTGGCATCATCATCATCACCACTGGCATCATCATCATCATCTGGTCCATTATGTTTTTTATTACCCTCTTCATCACATGAATTCATGTCTGAATCAGATTCTTCATCACCGTCGCTATCTATAGAAGTATTTGAAGATTTGGAACTAAATGTAGAAGAAGACGATACTGATGACGATTTCTTTATTGGATAATTATAAATACAAACATCACTTAAATCGACAATTTGTGTTGCTTGTACTGAAGATTGTGTTGAAGGTTGTACAGACAATTCATCCACTCCTTTATCTAAAGCAAATACAGAGAAATCTTCACTAAAAAACGTGTCAATATTGACTTTTTCTAATTTTTCATTGATAACCAGCTTTCTCTTATTTGTGCGTGAATCAATATTAAATATTCTAGCATGTTCGTCGTTTTCAATCGTATATTGTCCATTCAATGTTTCATGAAAAAAGTCGCTTTCATTTAAATAATCAATATCATCAGCAATGTTATATATAAACCTCTCTTGTTCGCATATAAAAGCACCATAGTAATCAATACTATTTAAAAATCCGTAATTGTGTAACAATTGACTAGACAAATACGTGAAAAATGAATCTACATAGGCACTATTGTTTTTATCTTGTAGTTTAGGAAAAGAAGCAACTGTATTAAACTGAGGTAATGAAATGACGTCATTTCCAGATAAATCATATTTACCAGTCAAATACTTTAATGGGTCTAATAAGGGAGAGTATTTACAAAAGGTCTCTTTTTGTATCAAATTGTTTGAATTATCAGAAACACGAATACTCAATCTATTGTTATCAATCTCTCGACTGATTGAATGAATATAGTATTTTTGGTTCAAGTTAATACTATTACAATTGGTTGAGTTGAGAGAAAAGAATTTTTCATAGATAGGAACATAGTTTTGTAGTTTCTCTAAACCTAAACTGGATTTTTCTAAACTATGAAACAACTCTTCATTCTTGTTTTTTCGATAATACAAAGAAAAGTTCATTCTTTTATTATTCTTACAGTAAATATAATAATTCATTTAAACTTATTTCTCGTAAATCATTGTTATTTTTTTTCTTTTTAGAAGTTAAGCATGTCATTGGATCTAAAAAAATTCGATATGAAAAATATTAGCTTTCGACCAGACGAGAACAAGGGTCCAGTTGTAGTTTTAATTGGTAGAAGAGACACTGGTAAAAGTTTCTTGGTGAGAGATTTATTATATTATCATCAAGATATTCCTATAGGAACTGTAATTTCCGGCACGGAAGCAGGTAACGGTTTTTTTGCGGAACATGTCCCCAAGTTATTTATTCACGATGAATACAATAGTGCGATTATTGAAAATATTTTGAAAAGACAAAAAACAGTATTAAAGCAAATTAGAAAGGAAATGGAAGCTTACAAGCGAACCAATATAGATCCTCGAGCATTTGTTATATTGGATGATTGTCTCTATGATAACAAATGGACAAAGGACAAACTGATGCGATTGTTGTTTATGAATGGTAGACATTGGAAGATAATGTTAATTATTACTATGCAATATCCGTTGGGTATTCCACCAAATTTAAGAACAAATATTGATTATGTTTTTATATTGAGAGAACCATATATTGCAAATAGAAAACGTATATGGGAGAATTATGCAGGTATGTTTCCGACATTTGAGTCATTTTGTCAAGTAATGGATCAATGTACAGAAAATTTCGAATGCTTGGTCATTAATAACAATTCGAAATCAAATAAGTTACAAGATCAGATATTTTGGTACAAAGCGCAAAATCAAGGCGGATTTAAATTGGGCTCAAAAGAATTTTGGGAATTATCAAAAGATATTGGTAGTGATGACGAAGATGATGTATATGACCCAAATAGTATGCAAAAACGTGGAGCAGGACCAAAAATCAACGTGAAGAAAAGCAAGTGGTAAATTTAACAAATCAATATTCCTAACTAGTAAATCTAAATAATTTATTTTGTATTCTTATTATATAATGAGTAAAAATACAAATACAAAGAATAATAGTACAGATAATATTCCTGCAACAACAAACGTAGATTTAGACGTAGTTGAAAAAGCTCTAGTTAATGGTGGAAATAAAGTAATAGATAAAGCGACGAAACAGATTAATGATGGAGCAAAAAATAATACAATAGATGGAAATAAGAATACGGGAAACAGCAACGTCGTTAGACAGAATACAATTAAACCAAATGACAATACAAAGAAAGGACAGAGTGGCCCCGAAAGAGGTAAATTAGATTATAAAGATTCAAAGGAATTTACAATTTTCCAAAATGAACTACAGTCGCTTATTAATAATAATTTATTTATTTTGAAAGAATGTAAAACGAGCAAACGATTATTGGATATTAAATATAGTGAATTGAATTCCACCATTAATTATATTCAAATTTCAGTGATTGTTTTATCTACAATGTCCGGATTTTTACAATCAACCAAGCAATATTTTGATACCGCCGAATCGATTGTATCCGTTTCTGGTATTTCAATATCAACGTATATAAGTCTTATTTTATCAGTTTCCAAATATTATAAATATGATGAGCAAAAGGAAAGAATACACAATCTTAGAGAGAAGTATGCAAATTTACACAACAAAATCGAATATAGAATGGATGTACTAGGTCCTCATACAAAAGAAAATTTATGGGAATATCAAGATGTAGCTGAAAAACTAACAGAATGGTCCAAAATAAAAATAGCAATGGATGAAGAATATGTAACACTCATTGAAACAAAGCAAGCATTGACAACCGAATTTGAGTCGATTATGGATTCGAAATCGAGAAATCAAAATTATATCAAGGATAGAGAATTGGTTCTAAGCAATAGAGAAAAAGTATTTAAAACACTGGAACAACATACTGCATTGGAAAAGAAGATAAAATCGAGAGAAATTTTAACAGATTTTACGAGTATTATACAATTACCAGACGACGATTTAAACAATTGGGATGACCCTATTTAGTTCAATGGTAAAATCGCGATCTCAAATGAGAAACAAATATAATATATAAATATTGACAAGATATTTATATGTTATTCAAATAGTTTAGATTATGGTGGAGAGGGTATTTTATCAACACCATCTTAGGTATAGGACGATTAGTATTACATAACACTCAAAGCAGAAAGTCCTTTATCGGTTTTATCAGTTGTTACGATGTTTTCTCCTTCGAAAAGTTCGGATTTTACATCTTCCAAAGTAGCATTTTCACTCATGGCTGCTTCTTGAGTGTTCATATTAGCAACTGAAACCAAATCACCATTTTCATTGATAGTTTGTGTAAGTTTGTTACCTGATTCCAATGCCTTTTTCTTGTTTTCCTCCATTGCCTTTTCTTTAGTTTCCTTAACGCGTGTATCAAATTCGTCCTTTGCTTTGTCCTCATTCTTCTTCTTCTCACTCATCAACTCATTCAAGGTCTCCTCCATATATTCAACACGACCAGTCTTGTATGCCTCAGGGTGGAATGGAACCCAAATACCAATAGGACCAACATAAACATCATGATTAGGGTCATTCTGTCTTAGCATCTTACATCTGAGTTCAGCCTCTTGTTGTGTAGGGAAAACACCTCTTACCTTGATACCACGAATAGATGTTTGGAATGAATGCTTCTCACCAAACTCCTTCTCTAGACGGTCTTCGTGCTCATCCAAGAAATTCTTATAATCGTCCTCAATCGTAGTACTAATCAACTTTTCCTTTTCATCCTTGGAGAACTCCTGGAAATCTTTAGTCAGTTTATCAAAGTCAATATGGTACTTGTAAGATACAAAGTTTAGAAATTGGGCAAACTTCTCCATTGATTTACTGAAATCCCAATTATTAATAAACTTCTCGAACAAAAATAAATCCTTTTGCTTTAGAACATGTTCAGGAGAAATAAAAGATAGACATGCGAACTTTTGCCCAGCCATGGGCTTGTCTTCATCTAATAAATCAACATAATTAACATTATCACTACCATCAGAATTTGTCTTTAATGTAATATTATTGGGGCTACCGACATCACTAGATTGATTATTTAATGATTCGATTGGTTTAGAAAAACTCATTATAAGATATACTACATACGAATATTTAAGTGTTTTTATGGATAATATATTGTTTTTAAATTTGTAGAAATAATAATTTTTTCTTTTCAGTTTATATAAGAATGTTAGGAGGTATGTTAGATTTAGGTGAATTAGTCAAGAGAGCTATTAAATACCTCGTTGAGGGTTTAATGGTTGCTATTGCTGCTTATGCTATCCCAAAAAGAGGTCTTAATTTAGACGAGGTTGCACTTATTGCTTTAACTGCTGCAGCCACATTCAGTATTCTTGATACATACGTTCCCAGTTTAGCTGTTGGCGCACGTTCCGGTGCTGGTTTCGGTATTGGTGCTAATCTCGTTAAATTCCCAGGAGGATTTTAAACGTAATTATTCTATATAGGTGATAACATAAATGTTTTGATAAAAAAATAAGTAACCGCTATATGGTTACCTATTTTTCATTTATATTAATTCTTTATTAATTTGATAATGTTAGACGTTTATCTTGCCTCTCTGCGACTTTTTCTTATATCATACCGAATACTCCATTCTCCATACGAGGCACATTCTTTATTACAAAAGTGATGTTCGTTATCTACTACACACCTAGTAACACAATCATCTTCGTGTTTATATAACTCTGCTTCACAATTTTCATTATCACAGGTAGTGTAATTTGTCACATATAGTAATTCATCCAACACATTTACCATATTTTCACGATGTTCTGGATTATAACTAAAGATAATATCAACCAATTCTTTTGGAATATATAAGTTTTTCTGAGGTGTATCTGTCATAATAAATTATGCTACTTAATCATTTAATACTTCATATAGTATATTGATACATAAACTTCAATTTTTTATGAAATATAAAACTACAAAGTATGAAAATAATATAAATACAAGACTGTGTATTTTAGTATAATGACAATTATAGCAGAATATGTTTGGATTGGGGGTAATAATAATTTACGTAGTAAAACGCGGGTAATAGAAAATGTAACAATCTTTCAAAATGATCAAAATACGAGTAATAAAATTTCAAGAATACCAGATTGGAATTATGATGGAAGTTCAACAGACCAAGCTAGTGGTAACGACTCGGAAATCGTAATAAAACCTCGGCATATCTTTAGGAATCCATTTTTCCAAGCCGAAAATGTATTGTATGACCGGTACTATATTGTTATATGTGATACATATCTACCAAACGGATTACCATTACCTGATAACCAACGTGTAGTAGCGGATAATATTTTTAAGCAAAATGTAAATGAAGAACCATGGTTCGGTTTAGAACAAGAGTACTTTTTCATCGACCCTAAAACAAATATGCCTCTCGGATATGATAAAGACGGAAAACAAGGACAATATTATTGTAGTGTCGGTCATGAAAATGCGATTGGTCGTTCCATTGCAGAAGAACATATGAAAATGTGTCTATACGCTGGTATCAAAATAAGTGGTATAAATGCAGAAGTAGCTCCAGGTCAATGGGAATTTCAAGTAGGTCCTTGTACCGGAATTGATACAGGTGACCATCTTTGGACTGCTAGGTATATTTTACAAAGACTTGGAGAAAAACATAATATAAAAATCGACTTTGAACCGAAACCCTTAAAAGGAGATTGGAATGGTTCCGGATGTCATACTAATTACAGTACCAAAAATATGAGAGAAGGAACTGAAGATAAAACCGGTCTAGAATATATCGAAGAAGCCATTGATAAATTGTCAAAACATCATGACGAACACATGAAGATATATGGTTCAGGAAACGAAGAGCGAATGACAGGAGAACACGAAACAGCGTCTTATGACAAATTTACAGACGGAGTAGCAAATAGGGGAGCCTCTGTAAGACGTGGTTACGATACAATAAAGAATAAAAAGGGATATTTCGAAGACAGGCGTCCTAGTTCGAATTGTGATCCTTATTTAGTTACAAGTGCCATATTTAAGACGACTTGCTTAGATATGGTTGAATCATTATAGATTATATTGTCAATGTCACTCTATTGTTATAACATATTTTTCATGAATAATATTTCTCTTTCTTGTTCATATACCAGATTTTTGGCCAAAGTAAATAAATAACTATCATATGTAAAATTCTCGGTATCAGCAAGTAAATGTTTTGTTGTTGTAATCGCAGTAGAATGATGACCTATCATTCGTTTGAGCCATTCATCACGAGTTACGAATAATTGGCTTCTCAATAAAAAAATAGAGACTATACTCAGAAAAATACCTACAGTAAATATTCTTGTATTAAAATGTCCCATCGACATATAATGAACGATTTGATGACTCCATATCATATTAGAAGCCATAAATAATCCACTATACAACAATGTCAAAGATAAATAAATGTCGGAAAAACGATAGGCTAATATGTTCATTGGATTCAAACTAATACCTACGAGAAACATCACTGTAAATAATATTAGCTGATGTTTGACTATTTCATTCATTGTATTATATATTGGTTATATAATATTGGCTTTGGTTATATAATATTCGTTATATAATATTCGTTATATAATATTCGTTTATAAATATTATATAATTCCACTCTTTAGACAGTTACAATAATTAAATACGTGACAATAATTTGGATAATACATGTGAATGAACCAAACCATAAATATGTATTTTTTAAATTATTTATATGTTCAACTTGTTCATCAGGACATTTTTTCATTTTACCGCATTTAATGGCTAAATTTTGCATTCTACGATAATATGGTAGTAATGAGAATACCATATAGAACGTGGAAACTACTATAAGTCCAATGGATATCATTTTGGCCAAATATGGATGAACTTTGACAGAACCTTTTCTAGCCATGTTATAAAATATTAAACTACATGTTGTTATAATGGCAGACAAGTTAAACCATCCTATTAAAAGGGTTTCAGGTATATACATTTTCTCTGAGTATGCTAAATCATTTTCTATAATGCCATGACTGTTCGTATTGTTTGTAGATATCACTTCATTTTCTATAAAATCAGAAATAGGCATTGTGTTTAATTATATATTACGCATATATTTTTGTTATTCTTCATATTATTCTTCATATTATTCTTCATATTATTCTTCATATTATTCTTCATATTATTCTTCATATTATTCTTCATATTATTCTTCATATTATTCTTCATATTATTCTTCATATTATTCTTCATATTATTCTTCATATTATTCTTCATATTATTCTTCATATTATTCTTCATATTATACTAAATAGTAGGTATAAACTCCCAGTCTAGCGATTGACATATTTTCTTCCATATTTCATCTTGTTCTATCCTCTTTTCACGGTCTTTTAACATGGGAAAATAAGGAAGAAACTGTACTTGGTCTAATAATTCGCATAATTTATAAACCGTATAATAGTAATTCAAAAAATTAACACGGTCATCTGGACAAAATTTCGCATAGGGTCCTTGAATTTCCATAAATAAGTTACACAAAGATTCTTCCAAATCTTGGGTCATGACAGGTGGTTTAATTCCTAATTTGTCTTTTATAAAAGGTATATGTTCATAATATTTATTATAGCCTAATTTTTTCAATATATCCTTGGCCTTTTTATTATTTAAATGAGTTAAATCGATTCTTTCCTTGCGTATTTGATTCTTAATGTTTTCCAATACTTCCTCAGGAATTTGGGTAGTTTCCTTTGCTTGAAACTGAGCCAATATTTCTCGAAAATGATTGATTCTTTTGTATGCGTAAAAACAAGCTTCTTTTGGTGGTTCTTTATAAGATGGTTTTTCATTTTCAACCAAATATTGAATGTGTTTATGACATTGATTACACACCATGATTCCTTCGTGGTCAATTGGTATCAACTCTCCTTTTTTACAGGATTGACAAATATCTGTTTCTACGATGAATTTACTTATATCAATAAACGATTCATCGAGATTAGATAGATATTTTTGAATACTGTCTTTATTTTCACTATTTGTTTGGTCTTCTTCGTCTGAATTAATTTTAAAAAAGGAATTCAACAATTTTGTTTTGTTATTGTTATTCGATATTTCCTTTTTATTTTCAAAATAATCAAAAATGTACTTGTTGTTATTTAAATAGTAATGCTTATTCTTCCTTTTAATCTCGTTTATTTGGGTAGTAGTATCACGTAACATGTCACGTATTTCTATTTTTTGTTCAATTGAAATAGACACATCGTCTGCCATTTTTTGAAAATATTTTTTCTTTGCTCTTAATTCAGGCAACGTTTCTTCTTTTTCTTTTGTAAATTCTGCTTCAATATCTCTATGTTTGCTATCTAATGTAGTAATACTTTTCTCATCCATAATTATTTTTTTATTTGTTTTATGCTTGAAATTCGGCATTTAGTATCTTTATACTAATAAAAAACGGTTATTTTTAATATGTATTTCTTAGTAATCATTATCAAGTTATAATTCGACTTATGTTTTCTCTCTATTTAACAAAAATGAATATCCATATTGATGCTAACGGAGAGAATGGCGATATTGGAAAATTAGCGCCAGGATTATTGGATATGATGGACTATTTGTATTCTTATTTAGACAATGGATGGACCATCAAAAAAAGAAAAAGTAGTTTTATTCTCTCAAAAGACAACCACAAAATGTTTGTTTCAGAATCAATACGTTTTGCAAATTCATCGCCCACCATACTAACTTCTAGTAATAAATTAAACCATCATTCAAGTGAAAATCACGATACAAACAGCAACAAAACCAAGTATATCTTCTATTTTCTTTATAATGTTTTAAACAATGGATGGACAATTAATAAAACTCGGCAAGAAGAATACACATTTATTAAAAATCATGAAGGAAAAAAAGAGATTTTTTCCAATAAATATCTCCATACATTCATGAAAGATAACTTTAATTTCCAATTAATTAAATAAATTAGTGTAGGTATGTAGTTATTTTCAAAAAAATAATAATATTTAGCAATATTATAAAACCATGGGAGGTGGATTAATGCAACTCGTCGCTTACGGTGCCCAAGATGTTTATCTTACAGGCAACCCTCAAATTACTTTCTGGAAGGTCTCTTATAGACGTCACACAAACTTTGCCATGGAATCTATTGAGCAAACATTCAACGGACAAGCCGATTTCGGCCGCCGTGTAACATGTACCATCAGTAGAAATGGTGATCTTTGCTACCGTACTTATCTTCAAGTTACTCTTCCTGAGATTAACCAACACATGAAGAATACCAATGGTGCTGCTACCGATGGTGTTTATGCTCGCTGGTTAGATTTCCCTGGAGAGCAACTTATCTCTCAGGTCGAGGTTGAGATTGGTGGCCAACGTATTGACCGTCAATATGGTGACTGGATGCACATCTGGAACCAACTTACCCTTACAGGTGAGCAACAACGTGGATACTACAAGATGGTTGGTAACACCACCCAACTTACATTCATCACTGATCCCTCTTTCAATGATGTCGATGGACCCTGTGAGTCCAACGCTCCTCGTCAAGTTTGCGCTCCTCGTAACGCTCTTCCTGAGACCACTCTTTACGTTCCTTTCCAATTCTGGTACTGCCGTAATCCTGGACTTGCTCTTCCTTTAATCGCCCTTCAATACCACGAGGTCAAGATCAATCTTGATATCCGCCCCATTGATGAGTGCTTATGGGCCGTTGGTTCTCTTAACTGCACATCCGGTTCCGGTAAGGTCACCACTGCCTACAATCAATCTCTTGTCGCCGCTTCTCTTTACGTTGATTACGTCTTTTTGGACACTGATGAGCGTCGCAGAATGGCCCAAAACCCTCACGAGTACCTCATTGAGCAACTTCAATTCACAGGTGACGAGTCTGTCGGTTCTTCCAGTAACAAGATCAAGCTCAACTTTAACCACCCTGTTAAGGAGCTTGTTTGGGTCGTCCAACCTGATGAGAATGTTGATTACTGCTCTTCTTTAGAGTGCGGTCAATCTCTTTACTCCACTCTTGGTGCCCAACCCTTTAACTACACTGATGCTGTTGATGCTCTTCCCAACGCCATCCACTCTTTCGGAGGACCTGAGGCTCTTATCAATCCCTCTGGTACCGCATTCATCAACGCTTCTGGTCTTTTCACCGATGCCGGTGCTGTGGATGAGGCTGCCACCAGCCAACAATGGTGGTCTAACCAAGTTGGTCCCGAGGTTCCTTATACCGCTCCCAACTTTGACAGTGCCATGAACTCTGGTGTCTCTGATGCCGGTACATTTGTTCTTGCCGAGACTTCTCTTGACATGCATTGCTGGGGTGAGAACCCTGTTGTTACTGCCAAGTTACAACTTAACGGCCAAGACCGTTTCTCTGAGCGTGAGGGTACATACTTTGACCTTGTCCAACCTTTCCAACACCACACACGTAGCCCTGATACCGGTATCAACGTCTATTCCTTCGCACTTCGCCCTGAGGAACACCAACCTTCCGGATCATGTAACTTCTCCAGAATTGATAACGCCACTCTTCAACTCGTTCTTTCCAACGCCACTGTTGAGGGTACCAAGACTGCCAAGGTTCGTGTCTATGCTACTAACTACAATGTTCTTCGTATCATGAGTGGTATGGGTGGATTAGCGTACAGTAATTGATCGTGACCTACATAGTGTTCAAAAATTGTGTGACCTACAAAGTATTTTAATAAAAAGGGTTCGCCCACAAAACCAAAATAAAAATAAAAATACAAGCTAATTAATTTATATAAATTTATAAATTAATTATTATTACAAAGTTACCTAATCTTTTTTTTCTTTATTTGATTTTCGATAATCAACTAATTCCTTTGCTCTTTGTTTTTTATATTCTTCATCTCCATATTTTTCTTTCAACTTATCACGAGATTTTTGTTTCCTAATCCGTGATTGTTCTCGTTTTTCGTCAGACGTTTTTTTATTCGTATTTTTTACAATATTTTTGGATGGTTTATGTGTATTATTTATAATGGTGGTTGTTTCAACCTTATTTTTACATTTCAGATATATTTCGGTCATTTTATTAAATAATTCATTCAATGACATATCCTTTTTGATATGGTTACAACTTCCACAACATGTTTTTACATTAGATATTATATACCCCAAATTATTATCAATACGGTCAATGCCATTTTTATATTTTTCACATGACTTTCTACCACATAAGTAACATTGTGAATTTATAATTATATTATATTCATTTTCAGTTAAGACAAATGGTAATGATTTATTATCGGCACGCGTTTTATACTGATTATAACTTGCTGCGTCAGTATCACAAAACTCTTCTGGAAAATACCGTCCCTTGATTTTATTATTATAACTCAAAATATGTTCTATTCGTTTCAAAAATACATCGACTGATAAAGAACACTTCATATAATTACATGTTTTACAACAGCTCACACAATTATCCACGATATATCCTATATTTGAACCCAAACGGTCAATGCCATTAAACCCACGTTCTTGAATAACATCGCAATAATGACACGGTTCCTTTACAACTTTATTAAAGTCTTCTTGTAATATTTCAAAATCTAAATTTTTATCTCTGGCACACCTAATATAATTAGAATAATGAATTTTTATATTTTCTAATCGCGATTTATTAGTCATGGTTACTTTATCTGGATTATTATCTCTCCATTGTTTCGCATTCTGAGCATTTATTTTCAAATATTCATCTACATCTTCGTCGATCTTTCTTTGTCTATGGTTCATACAATACATAACAATCTTCTCGTAATTTGCCTCTTTCCATTCAGCTTTTTTCGCAATTCGTTCAGGTTTCTTATCAGTAATACGACGTAACTCATTACAATGTTCTTTATCGCGATTTTGGTCTTGAATTCGGTTTGCATATCTACAATTCTTACAAGTTTTCGTAGTTCCACCATTGACCCCAATAAATAAACTATTTTCAAATTCCTTACAGCACGTAGAACATGTTTGATGGGTATCTGTTTTCTTACTATTTTGTGCATTTACTCTGCGAGTCTTATCTTGATTACGGTCTTTTTCCAAACAAGACTGACAACGAGAATATTGATACTCTAAATCAAGTTGGGTCCTACAACCGCGAATATATTGTTTGCAGACTTTCTTATTGATAGCTACGGTTTCATCAACAAACATACAAAGTTGATGTTTATTACAGTAAATATTTTCTTTTGAACGTTTGAATACACAACCCTCATTCGCGCATAAAACGATATTTTCACGGTTTATTTGTCTGTTCTTCTTCCCTCTATCACGACACTGAATACAGCTTTTACCATCAAGTATGTAAGATGATTTTTTACAACCAGAACATATCTGTAGATTTGACAACATTTCTTCAGTATAACCAGACATATACACCCATTCAATTTTTTATCTATTGCCAAACATTTTGTCATTATTAGAGAGAAAATAAAGATTAGAAAAGGAAAACAAACTAAACGAGTTAAAAAATAGACCAATGTACTCATAAAATAGTAATTTTACTTGAATTATTATTTTATAGCGTTTTATTTACATTTCTTACAATCCTTACTGGTTAATTCGTATCCCCAATGTTGTAAAGTTTGTCGTATTTTAGGACTAACTTCATAATCATTGTATTTTGCCTTTTTATCATTAATCATATTGATTAACCATTTTCTGAATCTACTCTTCGGACCAGCTGTTTTGGTCCATCTACTTATTTGCCATTCGTCATCATGACCTCGTTTGCCTTGATAAAAATCACAATACCATTGAACCCAACCATAGGGTTGATTCTTAGTTATCCATTTCTTTTCTTCCCAAAATTCCAGGGTTGTTCCTACCTTGACCTTGTACTTATTAATGGATTTATCGTATTCGTCCCAGTCGCTTGTTAGCCAATCCTCTGGTATTCCTTTCCACCAAGATTTCGGATAATCTAAGTGTTGGTTTTTATATTTTTTATTCGTTACAGACGAGTATATAGGTCTCCAATATGTTCCTCCAAAACTGCCTAATTGAAACATTTCTCTCGGTGTTAAATTTGGTCTAAATTCAGGATATTCCTTAAACGTAATCTCTCCACTACTATTTTTATTAGGCATATTATAATTATCCTATATTTTATTGTATAATATTTTACTATAAATATTATTTGGCACTTATATAAACAGATAACATGATTGTAGTATAATCATATTCTCATAATATTATTATGGATCCGAATATTATAGTAGTTATTTTTGCCGTAGTAGTAATCGTAGTCATTTGTTTCATATTATGTTCATGTGTATGTCTAGAATGATAAAAATCCACAAGGTGGCATCATTTTACGAGTAGTTCCTTTTTTTTAAGTTCGCGATAATTATTCATATTTTCAATAATTATCATGTATTATGTGATCGTTTCATTATGGTTTCATTATACTAATAACGAGTATTTACATATTCGTCGATTCTCATTACCAACCTCAATCACAATCCAAATACAGAACTTACCCATCTGTCAGCAATATCAGGATTTTTTTGTTCTGTTGTTGAAAACCCAGGATAAGGATTCACTTCTATAATTTTACCATCTTCAAAATAAGGAGTCATTAAATCATGCGCCATATAATCGATTCCTGAAAAGGTTAATCCTAACATTTTATTTATTTGTATAAACATGTTTACATTAAATGGATGGATTTCATAAATTTCAATATATTCTTGTTTTCCTCCGTTTGCTATACTAATCACATTAGATACTTTGATTTCCTTGTCTAGTTCCAATACACTATCTATATTATATCCTTGCTGACGAATCAAATCTTCGTTTATTATTGTAATCGGTTTTACATTATGATTTTTCGGATATACATCAATTAATTCACGAATCGTTAAACTACCATTTCCTATAATTCTTGGTGGAATATCTTTACTAACATACACAATATTATCGTTCATTACCATAATCCGATACTTATTCCCTTTTGTTTGTTCTTCAATAAGAATTGATTTCTTATTTTCTCTTTTTAGTTTGTTAATTTTATTCGTTATGCCCTGATTATTAATAATATCTGTAAATACATCAGTGCCTTTTTCACCCCAGTTAAATTTTATTACTAATGGAAAAGCCAACTCTCTATTTATTATCTGCAAATTATCTAAATCATCCAAGTTATTATTCCATTCTACATATTTACATACAGGTAATCCAGAGTTACCTAATATTTTACTAGTTTCTATTTTATTATTCGATAATTTTGCAGATTCAGGCGAATTAAAATTATTGTTATAACTTACACTTGTATCATTTAGTTGTAATCGCTTTTCATTTTCATCTATTGTAATATTATATTTGTTATAGATATTTTTCTTCATATTATTAGAATGAAACACCATTGGTTCTATTATAGGTTTCATTGCAAAAAAACTATACAACACTACTATTAACAATAATATCATTGTTAATAATAAAACATATCCCATTTTATATATTATTTTATTTTATTTTATATATTTTTAAATATCTATATTATATATCAGTAATGTTAGATACAATAGATAATTTATTTAAATCGGTCGTATCCTATGAACAATCGTGGTGTAAGACAATGGGATTTTTAAATCCATATATTGATCCATTTAATCACTTTATATCAAAAAAGATACCTGATTTCGATAGTCAAGCGTTTTACAAATATAAAAAACATAATTTTGTATATGATAAATTATGGGTTATGAGATCACAAGGACTTCTAGCAGGTGATTTAAAAGATTTGAAGGAAAATGATAATATCAAATTACCTATTTTTATTAAGCCAAGATGGGGTAATGAAACAGCATCTAGTAAAAATTGCTTTAAAATAAAATCATGGGATGAACTAGAGCAATATAGACGAATTCCTGATATGATGTGGTCCGAGTTTATCGACGCAAAGGAACAAATGACAGATTATATTTTAGTAAATGGACAAATTGTCTATCAAATTACCTATGTTTATTCAGATACACAAAATGAATTTATTGACGATTGGAAACACATTAGTCCGGAGAATGAACCGATATCTAAAATCACTGAATGGGTAAATATGCACATGGGTGGTTTTACTGGAGCAGTGAATGCTCAATATAGAGATGATAAAATTATTGAAGTGAGTCTTCGTTTAGCACGAGGTGGTGCTTACATATTAAGTACAAAAAACGAATATTTGATTCAAAACATTAACAATGTTGTCGATAAAGGAGAATGGGATTACAATATCCAAGACAAGATGAAATTTAGTCCATTTTATTCATTCAAGTGTTATAGTAAAGTTCCACTACTCTACGTATATCCTCAATACGTAATGGATTATATCATGAAAAAAAACAGTTGTATGCCATTTTATGAATACTATTTTGAACCGGCAGGAAAAACAGGTATGGTGGCATTTCAGTTTATGCATACAAATTTCGAACACGGAATGAGAACAAAAAAACATCTAGAAACAATGTTTAATTTTGCCCAATATTTATTTATTTTTCTTTTTATTGTTAGTTTAATTTTATTTAGTATCAACAAAGTGGTAGGGGTCGTTATGATTATTTTTGTTGGTATGATATTTAATACAAGAATGTTAAATCCTGTTAGTGTCCAATATCAGCATTGGAAAGCAGCAAAGCAAATGATTATTGGTTGAACAAGTATTATCGTATAATTAGATTCCATGTGACGACGTAGAGGATATATTAATACAATAATCCTCTTCATAATGAAGTATATTTTTCATTTTTTTTATAATCGTCATCGTTAATTTGTACATATTGTCGTTTTTTATATCACATGTCATGTAATTATCGTTATAATTTCTTTCTAAACGTGGTTTGGATAATAATACTGGGTTACCATCATCATCTCTATATAAAGTTTGGTTTTCTTCTTCGGATATATTCTCTAATATATGGTCTAATAAATTATTAAACTTGTCGCTATATTGTCTATCATGAAATTCGAGAAAGTTCATAAAATCTACATACATATTTTCATGTATGGTTGAAGTTTCTTTACATGATATAACAGTGTTTAGAATATTTATTATTTCAAATACTTTCATTTGTACAATACTACCATATTGTATGCCGTTTTTTAACGTTTCTATCTGATTAATAAGTTTTTCGTGTGAAGATATATTAGATGTAGCTTCATTCTCAGTCTCATTATCATTGAACAATTCTAACATACGTCTAGTACTATTATTGTTTTCACCTGATTTGATTGTAAGATTATCCTCGTTATTCATTTATATTTATATGGTATATTTTTATTATTAATTACATCAATTTTTAAATAATAAAAATAAAATCAAACAAATGAAAGAAACCGAGTGTTCAGTATTCATCTAGACCATATGATGATCTACGCAATATTCACAATATGCGTAAAAAAAATTGAAAATTTCTACAACCACCGTTCCCATCTTATCAAAAATCGTCACTACTTCGTCCATGTTTTTATTATATTATAATGGTTTATATTTAAATAGGTGTATTAAATAATTTATTCATATTTTCAACCTCCGGTCTATCTTCTACATCTACAAATATCTTTTCAATCAGGCTATCATCTCTAAATCGAATACTATACTCCTTATTCAACTGGTTTCTTCCAATACGCCCAAGTGCTTGAATTGTTTTCTCTTGTGTCATATTGCTCAAGTCTTTGCTAATATATCCATGACAAAACTGATAATTTGTTCCGTAAATATAATCAGACGAAGCAATAATCAAGTATAGTTTCTGTTGAACAGCCAATTGTTTCATAATCTCTGTATAATTATTATCATGATTGTTCGTAAATACACCAATACCCATGAGCAATAATATTTTCCAACTACTTTTTACTTCCATAAGCATAATTTTCTCAACATCACTTGGCTCAATATTACACGAGAATTCGCGTTCAATCAAATCCTTTTGTATCCAATGACGCATATGAGCCAATTTATTAGGAACAAATAATTCATTCAAGGCAATGGTCTTTACCAGTTTATACAAGCCATCTATTTCAGTTCGCAAGTTTCTCTGCTCCGGTGTAATTCTCTCCTTTGCCATTTTATTTTCTTTCTCAACTTCGTCACCTAGACTATCTTCTAACTGTCGTTCCTTTTGTCTCAATACGTTTAAAACCTTATCATTATGCTCTATAGCAGTCATCATATCATTGATTACCTGTTCTGGAATTTTTATACTTTGAAGAATAAACTTGGAAATCTTCTCAACGTCGTCTGCCAAGAATATGGTCGGACCATCCGTTAATGTATGCGCATCCTTTGTAGCTACATGAATATTCGACTCAAATTTCTGTGTTCGTCGTTCTCTGAAATATTGGTATATATCGGTCCATTGTTCTCTACTAATTCGCTCTAGTAAATCCAAATAATGAATCTTTATATTGTTCATAGTCATATCACCCAAGTCTCCATATTTGACTGCTATTTTATATCTATCATCTTGAACAATATTCAACTTGTCCAAATAGTGAATAAACTTGACAATTTCACTTAAATCGAAATAGCGCAACAAAGTCTTGTATTTCTTACAATGAACCACACTTTCTTGAAGCCGGTCATACTCTTTGTACTTCAAATGAGGCATTTCTACTTGATTCTTTGTATTTAGTAGAGGAATCGATTTATTACAATCATGACTTACGATATTATGAACCATGCTATTCTCAAATCTAGAAGTGAAATCAGTAATCGTTTCTTGTAAATCCTCTTCGTGTGGTAGAGTAGCAGATGAAAGAATAATATTGGGAATAATATTTTTCTGCCAAATCTCGGATATGTAAGAATGGAATTCGTGCTCCTCATAATCCATAGTAATCGTAGGCTCATCCCAGTACATGATCATATCCTCTTTTTTATTAAACGCGTTCATATAGTACATTGCACATAGGTAGGATTTGATATCGCATATCATGATTTCTACATTGTCACCAACAGTATTATCCACCTTTTTACTTCCATCACGATATTTAATATCTTTACCGGTCTTGTTATGCTTGACATAATCCTTGGCAGAGAAATAATGCAATCGAATATCCGATACATCATTGCATCCAAACGCAAATGCTATTTTTTTCCCTACAGAAATAGCAGATTTCGCCAACGCTAAACCAACATGTCTAGCAGCACAAACAAATATAACGCGTTGTGTCTCTGATAGACCTAGCGGGCTAAGTGTTTTACCAGTACCAGTCGGAGCAATATATAATACCAACTTTGGATTAGGGTTTTTTGCTATCGAGAATAATTGTTTTTGATGTTCATATAGATGAATGTCTTTATATGTGACCAAGTCTTCGTTCTTTTCTATCAAGTCACTGCTTTGTAGAAACATCTCTTCTATAGTTAATTCAACAGAATAATCAGTCAAAACTGATTCGATAAACTCAACCACTTGTGGAATGACGTTTGTAATTTTTAATTTCATTAAATGATGTAATGTATAGTAGTATTTATTGAATTTTGTAATATTGTCTTTGTAAAAGTAACGCATAGTTTGTTCGGTTATGTGAAGAAGGTAGAACTCGAATAACTTTTTACCACAAGCTTGAATTGATTTACTCAGATTGTCTAGTTTTAATTTTTCTATGGAATTTATTCTATGTATTTTTATATGATGTTTGCTTTCAAATGGGAATTCGTATTTTTTTTGTAGTTTTTCAATAATTGGTTGAAAATATTCTTTATGGAGATGACTCACGACACTTTCCGTAGGTGTTAATTTCAAATAATTAATAATAGACGTATTTTTATTATATATTATATTCACGTCATGATAACCTTTTATAATTAAATTTAAAATTTCTTTTTCGTCACCTGGAACCGTTATTTCGGTAGTATCCCATTCTGTCTTGGTAAGCTTTTGTTGATTTAGATCCATTGTGATAATGTAATATACTTTATTTTATTAGTGTTTATTTAATTCAATTTTTTATTAAACGAAAATGATGTGTTTATATATTTAGGTGCATATTAATGATAAAATTGATAGTAAAAAAGGATAACGAAAATTATATAAACAATAATCAATACTTTATATAATGAATCATACAATGGCTAGTATTAAAACAACAACTACAACAATGGATTCTTCATCAGTTCGTCCCATCATATTGAGTATTGATGGCAATATTGGTTCAGGTAAATCTACATTGTACAAAGATTTACAAGAATATTATCATGATAATACAGATATTTGTTTTGTTCCTGAACCAGTAGATGATTGGACTCATATTGTAGATGGTGATAATGTGCCTATTTTAACTAATCTATACAAAAATACAAAAAAATATGCTTTTCGCTTTCAAATGATGGCTTATATTTCGCGTCTTCATTTACTCAGACAAAAGGTAAAGGAAAATAAGTATCGCATAATTGTGAGTGAGCGTTCCGTTCAAACCGATAGAAACGTATTTGCAAAGATGTTGTTTGATGACGGTATGATTGAACATGATGAATATCAAATTTATAATAAATGGTTTGATGAGTTTTTGGACGATATGTACTTGGGTGGTATTATTTATGTAAAAGCTGATCCTGAAATATGCTCAGATCGTGTAAAAATTAGAGCTAGAGAGGGTGAGACAATTCCTCTAGAATATTTACAAAAATGTCATAAATATCACGAAGAATGGTTAGAAACAAGTACCGATAAATTAGTCATTGAAGCCAATGTTGATACGAGTATTACAGAAAACGCAGATATTCGCAAAACATGGATTCAGTCTGTTGATGACTGGGTCAATCGTAAATTTCCTTATGTGAATATTAATATCAATAATATAAAACAAGGCACATCAGATGAATTACCAATTCTCCAATTTGATGGTGCTTGTAGAGGAAATCCATCTAGTGATTTGGGTCTAGGGTGTATTATAAAAAATAGTGGTAGAACAAAGACTCTAGCGAAAGGAAGTTATCATTATCCATGTAGTGGTGAAAATGGTGGAACAAACAACGAGTCTGAATATTTATCGCTTATCAAAGGATTAGAATTGGCACTATATTCTGATGTAAATACAATACATGTTGAAGGAGATTCCAGTTTAATTATTAATCAAATGAAAGGAACAAACAAGGTAAATGCGAAAAATTTAATTCCATTACATACGCAGGCAAAAGAATTAGAAAAGAAATTTCATTATATTGATTATAAACATGTAAAACGCGAATTTAACAAAGAAGCGGATGAATTAGCAAATATGGCTCTTGATAACGCAGTTAATAAAGACGTATCGAAATGCGAAGGATGTGTTCCACGATTTGAGGAAAATCAAATGGCGCATATGGGACCTAATGGATGTATTGATTATTGGTGACTAGTTTCTGCATAAAGTAAAACAAATATCATTACTATCAGTCTAAAGAATCGTTTGTCAAATAATAAGTATTTAATTTCGACTGGGGTTTGTATTTCAATATATCCAGTTCTTTTTTTGTGGTTGAAAATAATTCGCTACTGTAAATATCTTGTAAGCATAACCACTCAAACATTCCGCCAGGATATAAATATACATTTCTAAAGCCTAATTTGACCAACTGTTCATATTTGTCGTATATCGACATGTCATTTACATTTGTACCATAAATAACAATGTTTTTATCCTTATTATGTGAAATATAATGATTAACAATTTGTTCTTCTTGGCCACATGATACTGTATTTGGTAATAAACATGATTGATTATTAGGAGATAATGTATTAATTAAAATGTATTGTTCTTTTTTTTTTATCACCTCTTGTATATCTTCAAAATTCAATCGATACATAGTTGATGATTGATTTCCCATATTTTTAAATATCTAATTTACTTACTCATTAAATATTTAAATATTAACTGTATAAAATACTGTAAAATACTACAATTGTATTTTCACTCGTAGTTTAGTCAAATTTCATGACAATTTCCACGGTTTCTTTTTTAATGCTTTTTGAAGCAGAAACAGATAATTCTTCACGCTTTTTACGAGTTTTGTTGTTCTTATCAACCGCTCTATTTTTGGAGGTACTGTTTCTACAATTCATATCTTTCTCAATAGTACTATAGTTTTGCTCGATGTAATCAATCGCACTGTTCTCAATTGCCCATTTAAAAAAATTCAGTTGTCCAATCGTGGTTTGAATGTGCGCACCATCCTTATAAGGCACTGAAATACGGTCCCATCTACAGAACGGATCAAACCGTTTTTTAGAATAAGCTTTTAGTTTCAGTTTGTAATCATTATATACTTTAAATCGCCGGTCTGTGTCTTGAACTTGGTATACAGTATAATATTTCTTTGCGTAATTGGTAGCAAACCAATCAATGATGCGCAATGAAATTCTCGATTCACCGTTAATAACTTGCAACATCCTATCCATATTGTTGTTGTTGTCTGTGTTGTAAAACTCTAATAGATTTGTCAATAATAAATCATTTTGTGTGCTATAATTTTTAGACATTGTGTATTAATATATGAACTATTCATAACTATGTTTAAATACTTTTTAGAATTAGAATAATTACTTACGCAAATTATTGATCATTTGAATTTGAATTATATTTGTATTCACTTGTATTTGAATTTTGAGGTGTTAAAAAGTTTTCTTGAACTTGTAAATCTTCTAAATAGTTCGACGAGAGAAAGGGATTTAAATTGGTTTGTGCTACCATTTCTCTCTCATTCATTCTTTCAAAATTACTTTCTCTCTTTGTACCATTGTTTTGTTCGCTGTTTGTAGAATGTTGCAAATTATCTCTAGGGGCAGAGCTATCAATAAATGTTTGTCCTTCTTGTAAAATCGTTTCCATTACATTATTTCCTATTGATTTATGTTTATCTTCTAATCTACTTTTTTCATAAAATTGGTCTTTAATTGACGGACACCACTTTAAAAAAATGATTTGACTCATATAATTTTTATAATTATTATTAAAACAGTTTTCTAACTATTTTTATTTCTTTTCCATGTTTAAATCTCTCGCTATCCATATTTCCTCGCTTAACATTACATTCTAAGCAACAGACAACCACATTATCATGATTATGTCCCAATGTATTGTTTATTCGATCTAAGGTCCATTGTTTTTTTGAAAGTACATCTTTATACAATATTTCGCAATGATCACGACAGTAGAAACAATTCAACTTACTCTCCATGAGTCTTTCTATAACTTGCTCGAGAGAAATGACTTTATCTTTATCAAATAATGTTTTCTGAACATCTTGTGTTTTATAACCTTTTATTTTTTTCGTAATCTCTCTCTTCGCTAATATTGTATGTTCTACTGATTGTTCTAAATACAAACTGTTTATTAGTTGAATTTGTTTTAAATAAGTAAAATAGGAAACATCGATATTCCAGGAAGTAACGCTTTTGCGTTGAGGATTTTTTATATTGGACATCCCCTCTATATTTCGCTTCCCGGTGATTTCAATCGACTTCATTGAAACACTAAGATATAATTATTTATTTATATTACTTTAAAAATAGTATAAACTTATCTTGTTATATATATATAAGAATGAGTAATGAATGCATTGAGTTGAAAAATATTAAATACAAATCCATGCTTTTAAGCGGCAAATCAGAAGAACCTGAAGAAACTGTTGAAAATATGTCCAATTTGGATCATTTTCTTGCTGGTGAAAAAAAGAACAGTTCGGCCGAAGTATGGACAAAATTGGACAAAACAACTAAAATAATTAAATTCGACGAATTTGTAACCGAATATTGTAATGAGAATAACTACAACAGTCAAGACAAGATAGATTTGAATGTATTTCTAAATACGAATTTGGATAGAAAACGTCTTCTTAAAGCAAAAGAAGTAATATATGACAAGGAAAATGGTAAGATTAAATCTATACCATCACTTATGTACAATACGACATCAAAAAAATTCACTCTCAAGAGATGTGAGAAACGTCAATCTACTCTAAAATCACTTGCTCCTAAAAAGAGTCGCGTAAAGAAAATCATTGAAAAAGTGGCTGCTATGGATAGTAATAATGATAAAGAGAATGACAGTAGTAAGTAATTACAAAGCAAACTCAACAACCTATACGATACAATATGTTTCGTATTGTATCATGTCTTTTACGATAAAAATATAAAATTGATATAAACAATCCGTCCTAATATAAAGTAACAATCAATCATGCTATTCGGATATCAATTACCTGAACTAAAAAATATTATAAATTTATTTCGATGGAATAATCTTTTGACTACAGAAGAAAGGGATGAAATCGAGCTATCAATGGGTACATTGATAGACAATTTTATAGAAGGCGATGCTCTAGGGTTCAGTAATCCATATTTCGAACTAAACCTGAAGGAATACGTGTTTAAAAACATGAGTATGTCCTTAAAAGAAGTATTTAATAATGGGGGAAAATGTGTTAATGGAGTGAAAGAATCGTCAAATATATCACTAGAAACACAATTAGACGAAGAGTTGGAAAAAATCTATTTAAAAATTCATAAATATTACTTTACACAATATTATCCTCCGCGTTCGTATATCGATAGTTTTATTCGCATCGAACCAAATATTGAACTTATGGGCAATAAGATTCAATATATTGAAAATAAACCCCAACCTGAACAACGAACTACTGAATGGTATCAGTTTCGCTATAATTTAATTACCGCAAGTTCTGCTTGGAAAGCATTTAAATCGCAAGCAGCCATCAATCAATTGATTGTTGAAAAGTGCAAGGATTTAGATGTCTCTAAATATGATACCGTAAATACGGCAACACCAATGCATCATGGAAACAAATACGAAGATGTTTCAATTATGCTATACGAATCCATGTATAGTACAAAAGTAAAAGATTACGGATGTATTCAACATGATACATATAAATATCTCGGAGCATCACCTGATGGAATCAATGTGGATCCGACATCATCTCGTTATGGTAGAATGTTGGAGATAAAAAATCCTACAACGAGAGAAATTACCGGAAATCCGAAGGAAGACTATTGGATTCAAATGCAGCTACAAATGGAAACCTGTAATTTAAACGAATGTGACTTTTTAGAAACCGCTTTTAAAGAATATGATTCTGAAGAAGACTTTATGAATGATGGTAATACATTTACATATACAGAAGTAGGACAATTAAAAGGAATGATGATCTATTTTATGAAAGATGGAAAACCGCATTATGAATATATGCCTCTACATATCTCAAAAGAAGAAAGTGAGGTATGGTATGACGAAATCATGTCAAAAAATACAGATTTGACATGGCTGAAAGATATTCATTGGTGGTTAGACGAGTACAGTAGTGTGTTGGTATTACGAAACAAAGTATGGTTTGAAAGCGCCATTTCTAAAATTAAAGAGGTTTGGACAATCATTGAAAAAGAGAGAGTAACCGGATATAAACATCGTCTCCCCAAAAAAAAGATAGTTCGTGCTTCACGTTCGAACTCAATTGTTGATGCGACAAACAATGATACTAATACAGACAATAGATGTCTCATTAATATAGATACACCGATGAATACCTGTCTCATTAATATAGATACACCGACGAATACATGTCTCATTAATGTTGATAATTTATAATAAAAATACAAAATACAAAATACAAAATAAACACTCCATAGAAACATCTAAAACCTACAAATAATAAAAATCTAAATATAGAATTACTTTTTTATTCATCATCTTCCATACTAGACGGACATTCTAATTTATGAGACCCATAATAATTCACTCTAATATCCGGAGAAGAAAAGGGTATTTCTTTAGGTTGCTCTGGTACCTCTATTTTTTTATTATCGTATAATCCACCGCAAAACTCGGCAGGCGAACACTGGCCATTGTTTGGGCTAGCCCAATAGCGCACATTGTTTGTATATTGTCCATAAGAGGAACCAAATACAGGATAATAGGTAGAATTGTCTTCATATGTATTTTCAGAGACACCCATATTCTTTTTAAATGGATATTCATGTAACAGAGGAACCTCCTCACTGATTGGATAGATACCAGGAGTTAAGTTTGCATACCCTTCCATATTATTTCCAGTAAATGGAATACTTAATATCGCAAATAATAATGCTAAAATTAAAAATATTGTTTTTTTATTAAAAAATGTCATGTATATAATGTAACGACATTTTATTTTTTGTATTTTTAGTTTTTAGTTTTTAGTATGCTTCCCGCATCATTGTACGAATTGTTCTATTGATTGCGCAAATATCCTTACGCAGTTCAATCTTTACAAAGCAACGCATACAAATCAGTATATCAATCAGCGCATTATGAGTGTTTTTAGGAATTTTCTTAAATAATTCATCATGTAACTCACTAAGTGTAGGATATTTAAAATACATATCACCGTTTGGCCAAAAACGCTGTATTTTACATAGTTCTACGCTATTTTTCATGGTACAGTATGTAGCATGAATATTCATTCGAATCTTATTTCGAATTCCTTCCACCATAACCATTCGTTTGTCAAAGGATACATTGTGTCCCACTAGCAAATCAGACATTTCTGAAAATTTATTGAATTTTTCTAGAGCTTGTTCGATTGGAATCCCTTTGGAAGAAAGTAGTTCGCGTGAAATATTGTGGATTTTTTGACTTTCTGGTTGTATGACCACATTCTCGTCGATGGAAATATAATCATCTTCCAAGGTAACAATCTCATTGGTTTCACTATCATAAACGATATACGATAGTTGAATAATATGAGGCCATTTCTGCGTCTCATAAATACTCGGATTCTTTCCCTCTGGTAATCCGGTCGTTTCTGTATCAAATATTAGTACTTTCATATTGATTGTGGTTAATTTGTCATTTCAACAATATAGAAAAATACTTCAATTTTATGTAAATATAGAGCAAACGATCCCATACAATTTTAAATCGATTCAACAATAATCTTTACAAATACCATATGATTTGCGATGCCATTTGCTAATACCATATTCTTTGATTCCGTCTAAATGTAATTTTGTACCATATCCCTTGTTCTTATGAATGCTGTATTTGTCTTTTAATTCTGGATTTTCTTCGCATAATTCTTCAATATATTTATCGCGCTCCGTCTTGGCCAAGATTGATGCTGCTGCTATTGCACAATATTTATTATCACCTCCTTCAATACAAACATGTTTAACAGGTGTAAATTCATCATCATGAAACCTCATATAAGGTTTAAAATCATTGCCATCGACCAAAAGCAAATATTCGCTTTTATTTTTAGTTTTATTATTCTTTTTGCTCTCGTTGTCATCCCCACTAGAACTCGTAGTATCGATAACATTCTTGATGCTACTATGCATACTAGATAATACAGCCTGTCTTATATTAATTTTATCGACAACTGTCTCGTCATTATAGGTAACGCTCCAAGCTAGAGCATGCGTTTTAATATGTTCAGCGACTTCTAAAATTTTTTTACTACTACTGAATTTCTTGCTATCCTTCATTTTATCATATTCAAATACTTCGTCTTTAGGTAATATGACTGCGGCAGTGTATATGCGACCAAATAATGGACCACGTCCAGCTTCATCTATCCCTATTTCCAATACTTCACTATCTTCGTTGTAAAATTTGGTCAAAGGTTCTGGTTTTGTTCTTGGCATTAGATATTCAGGTAATATAATTATGAATCATAATGATAATAATAGTTATATTCAATTTTATATTTTAAAATTTTCTTAAAGTATAATATAGAATGAAGTTTGAAAAAATACATTTGTTTATTATTCTGTTATTATCATTAGTATTTGCGGGCTTTTTAGGCGAGTTTGTACGCGAGGGAATGTCTTCCAATAAAGATGTTATCGTAGTTGCCCACAAAACAGATGCCAGTAGTGCTCTTCCAGCAGGAGTTCATTCTTATGATATTCCACCTGGGCAAGAAGATATGTATATCTTAAAGTCTGAGATTGTACCACCTGTATGTCCTGTTTGCCCTCAAGCAGCAGCTTGCCCTAAGCAAGAAAAATGCCAACCTTGTCCCCCCTGTGGTAGATGTCCTGAACCAGCATTTGAGTGCAAAAAAGTACCCAATTATTCCAGTTCTAACGACAATTATCTACCTAGACCAGTTATAGCCGACTTTAGCCAATTTGGTATGTAGATATTCTCCTGTTTGTGTATATGAGATAAAAAATATTCAAATTATTCAAAATATTTATTCATAAAAAATATACATTTGTTATGAATTATGGTGTGCTATGAATTACAATAATTACACCAACTAACGAGATATATCGTTAGACACTAGAAATTAAATATATACAAATTTTCTAGTAAATTTAAGTATGTCGTCAAAATGATTTGTTTTTATTTCTCTAGATCTAGAGTTGCTTGAACGGTGTAGCGTTTTATCTTGTTGATGAGCTAAAAGTGTATCTGTCTTCATCGTAGTTACTACTTTTTCTCTATATTCGCGATCAATCGCGTATAACTTATATGTATTTTTCGATACTAGTCCCAATGGAAAGTATGTACGATTCATGGGAATAAAGTCTTTTACCATTTGATTCGTATTCGGTATCGTCATTGTATTCGTGGATATTAAATCCTGAGCAAAGAACTCTAGTATGTCATCCTTTGTAAAGCTAGTATTTTTTTCAACTTCTTCGAATAATTGATTACGTAATTCTTTTAACGTTATCTTACTACTATTTACACTAAGATATATAGGTTCGCTGGACGCTGTCGTATTTATCTCAAATGTAAAATTCATCGTCTATAATGCTATTGTTAAGTATCGCTAACAACTCTAGATGTTGTATTTCTCTTTCAATTTTTTATTTTTTTGCTTTACTGGATCTTTTTGCCTTCTTTGTCTTCTTTGCTTTCTTTGTCTTCTTTGTCTTCTTTGCCTTCTTTGTCTTCTTTGTCTTCTTGGACTTCATTTTTCTCTTAGATGTTCGTTTCCCTCCATTTAGTTCAGTAACACGGTTGTTCTCCTCTTGGCGTTTTTCAATAATTTTTGCTGCTTCAAGAATCGCATCAATTCCGGTTTGTGGTTCGAAACCTGCTTGTGCATCTGATGGCAAGGCAGTTCTCACGGCATTCATTTCATTTTCTAGTGCCATAGTATTTGCCTGTCCTCCATTACCATTTTCAATCATAGGTTGAGACATAGTAATGGTTCCTGGATAAGTCGTATTTATAATTGTAGCAAAAGTATTTACAGTTCCATCTACTATTTGATTGGCCATTGCAGGGGCCTTAATAATACTAGTAACTACCATAGTCATAAATGTAATTGACAATGGTTGCCCCCCTAAAGCTTTTACTGAATGCTCCATAATAGTAAGATACATCGTACATAGTGCATTACCCAATCCCCATTGAGCAAAAACTCTACTTGAATAACTATTACATTGTCCATTAAATATACCTTCGATTCCATTCAATATCGATCCTGATGCCAATGAATCACTAGACAATACATATCCGGCTATAATAGCCAACAAAAACATATACATTTGTTTCAATTGTTGTGTTGTAATAGCTCCACCTCTTTGCGTTTTCCTATTTTTTCTTTTGCCACCGGTTGTAAGACATGTAGTTAAAATATCTCCAACGTCTTCAACCTTAATACCTCCTACCTTTAATGCCTCGGTGAATTTATTTAAACGGTTTTTACCTTCTGGCGTCATTACAGGACACGAAGAACTTGCCATTATATATAATGTTTAGAAAATATAGAAAATAGAAAATAGAAAATAGAAAATAGAAAATTATTCGCGCGTCTTCTTACATTTATCATCCATTTGAAACGTTTTGCATTTTTCTTCTTTAGGAACAATCTTAATAATACATTTTGCCTTTTTTCCATATAACGGTTCTGTACATCCTTTTTCCTTTTCCTTCTTATTTTTACGCGTCTTTTTGAATGTAAAATGTTTCGGTTTTTCGTCTAGACACCTTGCTCTAAAATGCTCATATCGTTCTCTCACATCACAATAGGATAATCCCGAATCTTTGCCTAAATTCTTATTAATGCGCTCGTGAAGACGATATACATATCTAGAAAAACTATTACGATCCTTCATACATTCCATAGTCAAAGGAAATACCTTGTAGTTTTTTTTCAAATTCTCTCTACAATGTTTGCATGGCAATACATTGACGAGATTCAACATATAGTCTCTGTATTGTTTTTTATCCTGAATGGTTGGTTTTACAGGATAATTAAAGCTCATCGTATGTAAAAAATGCCACTGAGCAGGTCCCCATACACTGACAAGCATACCATCTCCGTCACTAAAGTCTTTTTTGGAAAAAACTCTTTTTGTTTTGTTTTTACGTGATATTGTCTTTTTACGCGATTTTGTTTTTTTACGTAATTTCATATTTTTACTGGACTTCATATTTTTACTGGACTTCATATTACATTATTTAGAGAAAAAACTTTACGCCTATATTATAATGAAAGATACTTATCAGAAAATATATCAAGACTTTTGCAATAATACGAAATCTACCTTTTACATAAATGCGGTTGTTATACTTCTTGTATTTATATTTATAATCGTTCCATCTCCAGCATCTGACGTAACATCCTCATTGAAACCATCTAGTTCATTTACAAATATACTTGCTAGATTACTAATCATCGGATTATTATCCTATTCGTTATACACTAATATCGTTTCGTCGAATTCTCTATTGGATATTGATAGTATTTTTACAAGCCCAAGTTTAGCAATAGTTCGAAATAATTTTCTGTTAAATAGTGTATTCTCTCTACTCATCTTATCATTTATCGTATATATATTCTATGATTTTATCAAATAAACTAATATAGACAATATAGTACTTTCTGTTTTAGTAGTTTATGGCAATTCACGACAATTCGTTTTTAAAAACAATGTTTTATATCTAAAAAATATATAACATGTTGGAAAGTATTCAAGAAGGAGCCTATAATTTACTTAGCAATACAAGATTTTGGATGATATTACTTGTTATCATATTCTTCTTAGTCATTGCAGGATATGTTTATAGTAAATACGTGACCCCTATGGTAGATACACAATTCATCCCTAACAAGGAATTTCGCGATACTAGTGATTCATCAGACGATGTTCCAGAAGTAGAATTGTTTATATTTACAGTTGAATGGTGTCCTCATAGTAAAAAGGCAGTTCCTATTTGGAATGAACTAAAAGAAGAATTCGATGGAAAAATATACAATGGACATAAATTGATCTTTCAACAAGTGGATGGTGAAGAAAACCCTACTTTAGCAGATAAGTACAAAGTTGAGGGATATCCTACCATCAAACTAGTAAAGGGTAATCAAATTATTGAATACGATGCCAAACCTTCTGTCGAACACTTGAAAGAGTTTTTAAATAGCACTTTGAATTAGTTGTTTAGTTGCCTAATTCTTTTTCATAGTTTAAAAATAATTCTGCATACGATTTACCTTCTTCCATAAGTTCCTTCATCATGTCGGTATTTGTTAAATATTCAAACCATGTAGCAAAATCCGCTAATTTTTTATCACATATGCATTTTAATTCATATCTGATAGGTTTAGGCGTAGAGTCTATTTGAATAAATTTAATAATTTTACTCATAGATCCTTGTAAATATTGGAAAATATTCATATCACTGTTTATGTGATGTTCTTGGTTACTCCACTTGTTCTTAATCCCCAATACCTCGTCTTCGCTACATTGTTCGTTTTGCAAACATTCGTTTAGTGGGTAATTATCGAACAGACTACCATCGACATAGCATTTATCACCATCAATCACGGGTTTAAACAATATTGGAACGGCACTGCTCATTTCTAGGGCGGTGATTAATGATAAATCCGGATGTGTTTTATGACTTAAATCTATTTTTTGAAATGAATTCATTTCCACCGTAAAGAAATGTAAATTGATTTTGTTATATTCATAATACTCTTTTAACGTGATGTCTTCAGTTAAATCTTTTGCAGTTAATAATGGTTTCAATATTTCTTTTACCATACTGACTTGAAACATGCCTTTGTTGTAATACATATCAACAAAATTGTCAGGTTCCATCTTAAACACTTTATTCCAAGGACGTTTTAAGAAATAATCATCCAATGTTTTCCAATCATATTTTAATGATATGATCACTGCGGCAATCGCTCCTGATGAAGTCCCATATATCGACTTGATATTATCAATGTCAATAAACTCTTTTTCAAATAAGTGCTTTATAGCACCATAACATAAGAGTCCTGTAGGTCCGCCTCCATTAATTACCAAATGTTTAATCATATATCTTACTCATATATGATTAACTATCATTAAGTATTTTACTTCGTAATTGTAAATTAAATTATCATTAATATAAATCACTGCTTAAATCACTGCTTAAATCGCGATATTCCTTATAATAATATCTATGCAATATTTTTTGCAACGTTCCAATTAAAGACAATATACCAAAACTATACAAATACACTTTGGTGTGTCCTTCAATACATACATGTTTTGGTGTAAGGTGATTATATAAATAAATTAATAGTAACCCAATTCCTAGTGTAAATATATCATGTAATAGATATTCAATGTCTTCGGTTGTCTCTATATATTTATGATATTGACTATAATATGATTTTAATATAAACTGACTAAATAATGATAATAACCACATTACTTTCACAATTAATATGAATAGAAGCATACTATTCAAATAAATGTCTTTTTTGTCTGCCATGGTAATATACTATTGGTTGATATTATTTTTCTTTCCATCCTGTTCTCTTTTTACAAATACCGTATTTTCATATTATTTTTTTCTATAGACAAAATAATATGAACATTTTTACACTATCTGATGAGAACGATTTAACAGATAAAATCAGCTTGGATGATTTGTTTGAAAAGAAGAGAGAGATTGCCGAGAGTAAATTAACATTGTATAACAAAATCTTAAATAGAATACATGCTAAAATTAAACTAACTTCCAATCAAAATCGAGGGAAAGAACAGTTTCTATGGTATTTAATTCCCGAAGTCATGATTGGTGTTTCAAGATATGATGTAGCCGAATGTACTGGTTATATTTTACGCAAATTGCGCGAAAATGATTTAGTCGTAAGATATACGCATCCGAATCTTATCTTTATTAGTTGGTCCCATTGGGTACCAGGCTATGTTCGTCAGGAATATAAGAAACAGACAGGTACGGTTATTGATGGATACGGTCAGCCAGTCGATAAAACGCCTCAAATTGAGAATGGTAATAATCTTACGAATGCTGATCAGTCTCTTCTAAATAAACAAGGAACATCACTCGTCGTAACGAAAGAAAAAGACAAGGATTATAATTCCACTAAAAACTATAAACCAAGTGGTATTTATAATAATGACATTTTAGAGCGTATTCAGAACAAATTTACTACGTAATATTCATCTATTTAACAGACGAATACGACAAAACGATGGTGAGTGGATATATAAGTTTTCAATATTATCCTTTACATCAAATCTAATATCTCCCTATGCCGAGTGTTC
>Ga0209092_10000433_pt1 | contig 40731 bp, 42 predicted proteins | sample FraStrMetagenome_FD_187446 | JGI IMG/M metagenome (GOLD analysis project Ga0209092, IMG submission 187446) | Marine eukaryotic phytoplankton communities from Arctic Ocean - Fram Strait ARC3M Metagenome (SPAdes) (version 2) | ecosystem: Environmental > Aquatic > Marine > Oceanic | place: Fram...
CACCCGCATCAACGATAGTGTCTAGCCAGTCTTGAAAGTCTTCTTTTCTCATAATACTTCTTCCTGTAATAGTTCTATAAATGTTTCTAAGTTGTGATTAAACCTGTCGTTAAACGTCCAATCATCGTCGTTAGCATGAAATTCTTCTTCTGCCCAACCAAGGACATTCTTCATAACGATATGTTTTAATTTTTCTTCAGTCATAATAGTTTCCTTTTCGGTTAAAAAGGCCACCCCCGAAGGGATGACCGATGTTGTTAATTTGTTTAGAAGTCTAAATCGTCGTCAGGAGTATCACCAGCAACCATGTCAGCATCAACATCTTGGTTGTCTGCAACCTTGTTAACTTTGAACTCAGTTGGGGCGAACCCTCCTTGGTTAGGTCTGGCTTTATATTCATTAAGTGTAGTAATTTGTACACCCATCAACATTGAAGCAATTCCTTCTTTTCCAGCCATGTTATAGTCGTACTGGAATACTGAAAGGTTAGCAATAGAACCGTTACCTACTGTTGCAGGGTCGATAGGTGATAAGTCACCAGCAACCACATTAACAGGAGCCATGTCAGTTCCGTCACGCTTCTTTGATTTCTTTTTTAAGTTAGCACGATAGAATACACCATCGTCGTTCTCGTCAGGAGTAACACGTAAGTTTTGTTCTTTCCAACCTTTAGCTACTGCCTTTTCCTTAGTCCGAATTTGAACTTCCCATGTTGGGTTCTCTTTATCAAAGCGAGAATTGGGATTTGCTGGGTCTAATTTCGCAAAGAATAGTTCAACGTTGCTTAAGATTACTGTATTGTTAGCCATTTTATTTCTTCCTTTATGGGTAAATTTATTTGAGATTTGTTTTGAGTTTGGACTAGTTATAGTCATTATTCCGCCCTATTTTGGGCCTTATTTTAATCGTCGTAAACACAAACACACCAGTGTCCGTAATCTTCGAGATATAGTTCTGCGTAGTAAGGACTCTCACTATCAGGGTCTGCCATAACACCTATGGCCTCTGCTTCACCGTCCTCATCTAGAACAACTGAATGAACTTCAACAGGTAATATTTCGTCTTCAAAATCGATATATAATCTGTTACCTACTTTAAGCAAAGGCGTAGTCACTGTCAATAATTTCCTTAACATCTAGATTCCCTTTCTGTGGGATTAATTGTAAAGCATTCATTTGTGAAAATATGTGTTCTAGAGGATTCATATCATAAAGCTCTACAAACTTATTTCTTACATCAACAAATGCCTTGTCCATGTTACCTGCATGACAGCCGAACGAGTCGTGTACAACTGTAACAGGGTAGTCTGTGTCATGTACATACATGCTTAAATGAACTGCATCTACACTATGCACAATGTTAGGTGGTGCTGATTGTTTCTGCTTATCTTTGTCTAAAGTGGCCTCTGCCCACAAGGTAAAGTCTAATTCCATACGATTATTGTTATAGTTAAGTTTGACAGTCTTTGTTAAACCCTTACGGTATGCATGAACGAAGGGTAACCCTGTAACAATCTGACGAAAGTTTATAGGCTTATTTTTCCCATTTTCTTGTGCACCTAAGTTTTCAAACATACGCAACATAGCGGCAGGGCCTTTAAGCTCCGCATAACATGTTCTGTATATCATTTGACCCAAGTAGGCTGACCACGCCTTGTGCTTGTCTCTTAGATAGAGGTTTAAGCTACGTGTGTCATCGTGAACCATGTCTACCATACCGTATTGAACAGCACCGTAACCCAAAGTCATAACAGGTCGCTTAACTGTTTTACGCCATATCTTCCTGTCTTTAATATTGTACCAGTATATTGGGGCATACTTTGTTAACAGGTGTCTATTTAAGTTGCCAAACTCTGAACGCCTTTTCATAGCCTCTGAGAACAAGTCTGATTTAGAATTAGAAGAATAGTTGTTAACAGATTTTTCTAACTTAACAAACTCATTGTATATAACAGTATACTTCTCAACCGCATCTGAGTCTTCTGATATAAGAGCATCATAGTCCTTAGTAACATTGTCTATTACTTTGTCGGCAATAAACATGTATACGTCACCGGGGAGTTCTTGTGGTACTAGGTTAACTAGCGGAGCTACTTCTTCGTCTTTAGACATAGCAACAAGGTGTTGAACGCCGTTATTAGAGCCGTCTACATATACAGGTAAATTTGATGGGAACTCTTCTACAGCAAGCCCACGGTCATTTACCCAGTTATCTATCATGTAGATTTCATAACAACAAGCAAGAAAGCAGAAAGGTTTATCTGCACTCATCCAAGAGTTATTTCCCATAGGGTCTTCAACATAACTAATAAACTTGTTCCAGTTGTCAATCACAAACTGAGAACGTTCATCGAGTGTTACTTTGTCGTTACCGAACATGTTAGCCGTATGGACCATAAGCCAGTATAAACCCTCTTGACCCAACTTGACCGGTTCATCGAGTAAAAGCAAACCTTTCGCATTGTCACTGGATTGCTCATGGAGGAACGCAGTGTTAGGATATATGCGACCTCTGAAGTCCACATTATACAAGTGATAGAACGCATTTTCTTTGTTCCTTTCTGCTATTGCTTCGATAGCTTCTGCCTCTATTAATAATGAAGCTTTCTTTTTTGGGTCAACTTCTTTTTGGAATTTAAAAGGGGTTTGAATACTGTCTAAGTACTTACAAGATTTGAACACATTAAAGATGAAATGATTAATTCTCCAACCAACATCTCCTAATTTGTTTAGTGTATCAACTAAGTATTCTGTACCGCCTTCTTTACAAGCCTTAATCGCATCTTCATGGGGGCTTTTCTTTATGAGAGGGAAGCCCGTATCGTGATTAAACTCACCGACAATCCAGTGTGCCGGTCTAATAGGAGAGGGAAACATTTCTACTTTTTCTATTTGTTCCAGTTCTTCTAAAACAGAGTTAAGCGACTTTACATCATCTACTTGTATATGATATGATGAATGTTTTTTTAACTTTCCATTTTTCTTCTTACTTCTTTTCTTTTTAATAGATAGTATGCCAGTGTCTAGATAAGATATGAATACAAACCAACCAAGGTGAATTGAGTTTACTTCATCTAATTTTAACTTTAATTTTCTATTAACGCTGTTACCTATGCTTGATAACATGTTGGTTAGTTCTGATAGTATCTCTATCTTAGCCAAAACATGCCCATAGGTGTGTAATATTAATTCACGACAATCAGCGTCATGCAGATGCCATGCCTTGTTTCTTTTATCGGGTTTTTCCCCTTTAATGTCTAGTAAGAACTTTTGTCGTTCCTCCATGTTCTGAACGAGTAAGTCTAGTGTTTTTGTCATATAGTTATTCCTCGTTGTGGACTGGATAACCTTCTTGATTATTCCACTTTGTTAGGATATAATAACTTTAATCGTTAGTGATATAGCCTTTCCATAAAAGGATAAGAGCTATAATTACGAATAAAGTCATGTGGGTTGTTTCCTTTTCAAAAAAAAATTAGTTTAAGTTAGCCCCCACTAACCCTTAAGGGCTAGCAGGGTTTTTTTTTATTTAGTTTTGCCGAATCCGTTACGAGCAACATAGCCCGCAAGATAACGACCTTTCTTAGTGCTTGTATCATAGTTAAATACACGACCAGAGCCGTCTAACCAAGTTTGTTGTACTACTTTTGAGCCTACTGTGTATGTGTAAGCGGCGGATGTTGTTGCGTGTGTTAAAACAGTCATGTTATATTCTCCATATGGGGTTTAAGAGCAGAACGCTCTGGATGACTAACCGCTTGAGATTAGCCACCAGAATACTCTACTATTCTACTTATTCTTCTTCGAAAAGTTTATGAGCTTCTCGAATTTCTTCCATGATTTCTTCAATAGAGGGTTCTTCTACAGAAGGTTGTTCTGCAACAATATCAATATATGTGTGTTCCCACTTAGCATTGATTTCATCAACTAGTTGTTTAAATGTAAACATTTTGTTCTCCGTTAGGTTTCTTTATATAGAGGGCGTAAAATCCCCAGTTTATTTGTAAAAAATGTGAGTACCGACTACTGCTACTTCGTTGTAACCGTTAATCCAATAAGGACTAACGTAGTCAGCGTGGTACATAGTTGCACCGGTAGAGGGGACGTCTGCTGTTCCTGTGATAACGTCCCAAGCTAAGTCTTGTATAGACTCCCAAACCTGACGGTCTAAGTAGCTTAATCTATCTGGATTGTCCGACTTACCGTCATGTGTCCAAGAAAATTGTTTTCGTTGCCATACAACATCACAAACATTGTCAGGGTAGCGGTTAGACTCAACACGGTTAAGTGTTACTTCTGCTACCATTAATTGCCCTAGTGTAGACTCGTTACGAGCCTCATAGAACATATTCATTGCTAGGCATGTTGCCGCTGTTAGTATCATTTTAGTATCCTTCATTTGGATGGTGAATGTATTCGAAGTTATCTCTAACTTCATCTTCGTGAGCTTCAATTAAGTTAGCTAAAGCTTGTTTATACAAGTTGTCACCGGGGTTTAAATTTATTTGATGTCCGAATACATCATCAAAATAATGAATGTCTTCGATTATTGCGTCATCCATAAACTCTACTTGTAAGTAACCACCCTCATCATAAGTAGACCAAGGTGATGGCATGTGTAGTGTTCCGAATACTTCATATTCAGTAGCATAACCTGTTAAGATGTAAGCACTGATTTCATTTGGGTTTGATTGATTAGTCATCGTCTTCCGTTCCTTCCTCTATGTGGGTTATATACATGTCTCCGATTGCCTTCCAGCTAACCTTGCTGTGGCCCCAGTCATGTAATTTATTTGCTTCGTCAATACTAGTAGCTTCTACATAGTAGCATTTTTGAATCTCTTCAGTCTGGTAAATCCAGTATGTTTTGGTTTCCATTATTTTACTCCATGTTTCTTTTCAATATAGTTAACAACTTGTTTAACAGTGTGATTATTAAAATTCTTAACAATCGATTTCCCATCTCGACCTTTTGTTCTAACTTCTCTAACAATACAATCTTTTAAAATTATATCACTATCGGAATCATCCCAAGCTGTGATAGCGTAAACAGGCTTCTGGCACCACATAACAAGTCTATCAAATAATATTTTTTGACCCGTGGTTATTGCACAATCTTTACGTTTAACTTCTACTAAAATTAATGCTTTTCCTTTTACATCATAACAAGCATCTATATCTGTAAATCCACCGGCAGAAGAACAACCTTTAAATATTATTGCCCTGTCAAAGTATTCACGATTACGAATTATTTGGTCGTCGGTACTTTTAATTGGTAGTGGCATCTTTATTCTCCTTATTGGTTTTGTTTTTATTATTAAACAAGTTTTTGAAAAGCTCTATCGTAGCTACAAAATCGATTAAGTAAAAACCTAAAGTATTTAACAACCCTAGCTCTGTGGGAAATGCAAAGAAAGCCACGGGACCAAGTATAGGTATTCCTGAGAATAGTATTCTGATTTTAAAGAACGCTTCAAATAGCATTGCTATAAACATTCTTAAGGAAAATCCAATTAGAATATCTAATAAAGGAATCCCTATAGTCTCTAGTATGTTAATCATTTTAATCTCCAGTAATGGTTATGTACTCGTACTTTTTCAACGAAGTTACAAGCAGTAGTTTCAAAGTATGCACGAGGTAATACCCACTGTGCGAAAGTCCCATGTATAGCGTCACCCTCACAGATGCTTCTATACTGGTTAAAATGAGGTGGTAGTTCGTCCATCTCAACTTCGATAACAGCGCCCTTAGAATATTTAGCGGCGTTGTCGTATGAATCAGTCCAGTGTGATACTTCACGAGTCTGAACGTCTTGTGCTAATTCATTAGCTTCTCTTTGGCATGTGCCTCTGTAAAATTTAAACATTTTGTTCTCCGTTAGGTTATGGTCTATCTGACCTGTAAGTTTCATATAGTGTTAATACTAATACATATAGTAGGTAAAAGTAAGTTAGTGCAATTAAAGTTGCGATTATCATTGTGTTCTCCTTTTGGGTTTCTTTATATAGAGGGGCAAAAAACCCCACTTTTTTAGTCGGTGTTTTGGTAAAAAAGGCCACCCCCGAAGGGATGACCGTTGTAGTTATCTTTTAAAATTGTTTTCTTTGTTCTGCGCATTAACACCACCAGCAATTTGAGGCATCATCTTAACAATCTCAATTCGAGTTTGTCGTGATACATCGCCTTGTACGTTGATGTTGAAAGACTGTTGTGAAGCGCCACCAGAAGTGTTGTCCATGTTTCTTAACTGATTCTTAGACAATACAACTTCGCCCGGCATTAACATTGCTGGGACAGAGTCTTTTCCTGCCTGTGAGAAACTAGTAGAAGGAACAGTACCGCCTTGAGACATTAGCTTCGGACCACCAAATAGTGAGCTACCAAAGTTAAGTGCCATACCGAGCCAGTCTGTACCGCCTCCGCCTCCAGCTTTTCCACCTATGCCCCCAATACCTTTGAAAAGGTCTGTTAGCATTGGTGTTACATTCTTGAAAGCACTTTCTGTAAAGCTACTTGCAAAGGAGTCTATTACTGAAGATGTAAAGTTATCTAGTAAACCGCCTAATACGTCTTTCAAATCTCCACCATGTAACAACTCTGATAGGCCATTCTTAAATGCGTTTTGGAAGTTCTCTGCGTAACCTTGAGCCGCTTTTGTAGCACCCTCATCGTTACCTTCAAGTGCTTCACCAACGTTATCTTTACCGCCCTCTTCTAACAAACTAACCTGAGTTTGGTTTAAGTTGTTAAGTAGTGTAAGCTGTGCAATAATGTCCGCTGAGTCTTGAGTACGATTCTCTTCTTGTGCCATCATCAGTTCTAGGGCTAGTCTATTACTTTGACCTGTTACCCCAAAGCCGGTAAATGCGGCAGTTCCTATTGGACCACCTTTATTTCTAAACGCCGGAACAATACCTTTGTTAATAGAACTCATAAACCCGCTACCGAACTTTTGTACAGCAGACTGCTTCATAACATACTCACCATTAGATAACATCGCTGGGATGTCGTCTGATGTACCTGTACCCGCCCCATTAACTGGACCACCTGTAGAAAATCCCGGAGGTGTTGCGTTACCAAAGCCTTGTTTAGATTGGACTTCTAACTGTAGTCCACGTTTTTCTATTACTTTTTCAAGCTTTTCTATTGCATACTGTAAATCACTTTTACCAGTAAGGCTAAATAAAGATTTCAAAGTAGGTACAAGAGGGGTTTCTTCTAAAGAAGTAATAGAAGCCGCTAACTCTCTTAAAGTCGCTTCAGACGCAGAATCTAAATCAATAATTCCTCCATCAGAAAGAGTACTAATTAAATTACCTTGTTGTTTAAACTCGGCTATCTGTCTATCTGCTTGTTCTGTTCTGTCTTCACCGTTATTAGCGGCTCTTCCAAAGAAGTTAAAAGCGCCTTTAGTTGCATTTCTAACTGACTCGCTAACAATTCTACCTAATGCTATAACTAGACCCGCCGCTAAACCGACTAATAATCCTTTTTGCATAGCAGTACCAAGAGTAAGTCCAAGAGACTTTACTTTAGTTAGTAGCGACTGGACAACAGCCAGCTTAATAAATGCCGCACCTAGTTTGGTTGCCAATGTGGTTACAAACTTTGAACCAAATATGTATCCTGCAGTCTTAGCACCTATTGCTACAAATGCTTTTCTTGCTGTAGCACTAAATACAAAAGCACCCGCCATTATAGTAAGTGCAGTTCCTAGCTTAGTTAATGCTTCATTTTCAAATTCTGGACCATATAAACCTTCAAGGAATCCTTCGCTTATTGACCTAGCAAAAGTAGCAATACCACTTGCTATACTGCTTATAAGGTCTCCATCACCACTAGCAAAGAAATCACCAAGTAACTTACCGAAACCACGAGCAGTAGACTTTGCTGACTCTTGGAATTCTTCGTTATCTTGTAGGCTCACAACAGAGGAAATTAATGCTACCCCAATTGCTTTTCTAAATAGCGCTCCAGCTAAACCTTTTCTGAAACCAACAAACAAAGCTGTTGCAAACAATGCACCCGCTACGTCTCCTTGTTCCCCCAAATAAGCTTTAAAGTCCGTAAGCTTTGTGGAGAAGTCTTCTCTTAAAGTAGAAGTAACACCTTTAGCACCAACAACAAGGGTTGTATTGGATAGTAGGTCAACAAACGTGTTAAACGTTTTAGTCATCCCGTCTATGCCTTTGTTGAAATTTTCAGATACCTTGGTTGTAGAAGGAAGTACGTCTTTTTCTTTACCGGTTGCTTTAGTTAAGCTTGCGTTAAAGTTGTCGTAAGCAGTAGTCATGCCAGTTAGCATGTTGCTCCAAAGAGTCTCTACTTCTAAACTAACAGTGGGTTTAATTCCATTTTTCTCAATATCAGAAGATAGTGTAGTCCACTTAGAGGACATAGAGGTAGTTGCTTTTTCAAACTTATCAACAATAGTATCTAAGTTTACACCAACTTTATCAGCTTCTATTTTAAGAGCATTTCCAAAACCAACTTCTTTAACAGAAGTAATAGTAGACAACCATAAGTCATAAATCTCAAAGTTTAAATCTGAGAATAACTGTTGTAACTTACCTGACCAAGTTCTTATTTCTGTCAAGGGGTTGTCTAAAAATTTCTTTAAACTACTACCAACAGCAATAGTTTGCCCGTCCTCCATATGAGAAGGGTCAAATATTCCTGTCCAATAAGAGTCGCCTACAACTGCTTTCCACAAACCTTTGAACAAGTCCGCTACCGCTGTAGTAAATGTTTTAATAGTTGCTTTAGCTGTATCCATGCTAGGTAACATCTCAGCTAGTAAGTCTATTTTTTTAGCACTAAATTTAATTGCTATACTAGTCTTGTCTCCTAGAGTTTTCTTAGCAGAGTTAAATCCTTTTACGATACTGTCTGCCATGTCTTTACCACTGATATCACCAGTAAAAATTCCTGTGACAAACCCACCAATATCTCTAGCAAATCTTTGAACTTTTAGTTTAGCCAATAGTAGCTCACCACCGACTAATACAGAAAATCCAATAATGTTTTCACCAAAAGATTTAACCGCAATAGTAGCAAGCCTAATACCGTCCGCAATACCTTCAGAGGTGCCTATAGCTTTGTCGAGGTTGGCAATAGCTCTAGTCCATTCGTTACCGAATACCGTAGCCAGACCGCTTACTGTAGCGTTAAGAGTGTTATACTCATCGTCTATTTCTTGAGCGCCTTCTAGTATAGCTTTGTAAACAGCTTCAGCGGTGATTTTACCCGCCATAGCCTCTTCACGTAGCTTACCAAAGGGTATTCCCATACCATCAGCAATAGCTTTAGCCAATCTTGGCATCTGTTCTAACACTGAGTTTAATTCTTGTCCACGTAACTGACCAGAAGCTAAACCCTGACCTAACTGTACGATAGCGGCTTTAGCTGATTGAGCGCCGGAACCGGATATAACAGCGGCTTTTTGGACTGCTTCAGTTACCTTTAATAACTCACCTACAGGTTTATTAGCATCTTGTAGAGCTAAACCAAACCTATTAAATGTCTCAGCGGCGGCATCAACACTACCGCGTGACCTTGCGGCTATCTTGAACAACTCGTCCATAACCACTTTTGTCTTTTGTACGTCTCTAGTAACCAGATTAACTCTGTTACCAAAATCTGTCATTGAATCTGCGCTTCTTGTTATGCTCTTTGTTAAAGCACCACCAGTAAACGCCGCTGTTATGCCTACAGCAAGGTTTCGGAATGACTTAGAAACTGCTGTTGCTCGTTTGTCTAAACTAACAACTGATTTCTCTAGTTTTCCTATTTCTCTTGAGGCTTGAGCCGCATCAGCTCTTACCCGAATCTTTACACCACTCATCTGTGTGTCTCCTTAATAAAAAAGCCCCCGATAATTTCTCGCATTTCGGAGAAGCCATCGAGGGCATTATATTAATCAGCTGGGGTAATAACGCCGATTTTAACTAGTGTTTGTTCTATGAAGTAACTAGGAGCTTGTTGACTCCACCCACGATTTAGTCGGCCTATGTATTCTACTTCGTTTATGATATTGCCACCACTAAAGCCGCCATATCTGTTTCTTTCTATTTCATCAAACCAACCCATACGAGCAGTACCTTCGTCTACCGGAGTTACTACCTTAAGTTGTGCTGTTCCATAGTGTATTAATTCTTCTATTTCTTTGTTAGCAAGTTCTTTGAATTCTCGGTCTAACCGTTCCATCTCTTGCTTAAAGTTAATCACTTCCAAAGATACTAAGCTATTGTTTTTTGCCATTTTCCATCCAAGGTGGGGTCCATCCCGAGTTGTCTTTATCTTTAGACTGCATCATCATTTCAAGGAATTTACCTTTAGGCAATGCTTTTACTTCAGCTGGAGTATTATCTTTCATCTGCTTTAGTGAAGCAAATACGTCTTCAGGTTTACCTTTAAAACCCTGTGCTTGTAGACTTAAGAAAGTACGTTGATCTTCCTTATAGCCTATAGGCCGTCGTCTAAAATAATTAACCCACTGCAAAAGCTCTGTATAAGGCATTTCTTCTCTTAGCTTATATACAGGAGTCCTCAATTCATGAGCGACTTCAAATAGCGTTTCTTCGGAAGGGGTTAGTTTCCCTCATTCCCTCCACTAAGACCAGACAAAGACATAACTTTGTTTGATAGTTTGTTTAGTTCTTCTATTGGGAACGTGTTAAAGTCTTCGTCTGATAATTCATCAGCACCTAATACTGCTACTTTAATAATGTCACGAAGGAGTCCAATTTGCTTTTTAGCGTCTTCACTGTCGCCTACTTCAGCAATAACTGTTTGTAGTTCTAATATTTCACCTACAGTTAATTTCTTGACTTCTACTTCATCGCCCATAAATGGGACTTTTTCTGTTATTGATTTTCCAACGAGATGTTTCATTGTTTTGTTTCCTATGATTAATTTAACTTATCTTTTTCTGAAAATAGTTCTGGGTTGTTCGCTTGAAAGTCATCTAGCAATTTTCTCACTGTATGTAAAACACTTAATGTTTCCATAATCTCACGACCTGTTGTTGACTCATTATCAAAGTCTTTAAATCTTTCAAACGATTTTCTAATACTTATATCTACACTTCTGCGCATGTGGCGAAAGGTTGTCCTCATGACAAAAGCTTTACTAAATGGTTTGTCCATTGTTAACTCTCTTTTTAGTGAGGCTCCTCCGAAGAGGAACCCCTTTATTCATTAAGCCGCCGCTAGCGTAGCAGGACCAAAGAAATCTGATTGTGCTGACAAAGTAACAGTTGCAGTGTTTGCGTCTGTTAATGCAGGGTTAACCAAGATAGCTTCGATTTTACCTAAGAAGTAGAACTCTGTATTGTCTACTGCTAAAGTTGTGTCTGCGCCTTCGTTCTCTGTAACAGCTTGGTTAGCCATCATAAAGCGGAAAACACAATTAGTGCCGATGATTGCGTGGATGTCGTCCATTTCAGAAGGAACGTAGTTTACAGTTACTTCTAAAGTAGGAGCATCTGCTTGACCTTGAACCTGTGAAGATGTCTTCTGACCGTAAACAGGAACGTTAACGATGTTTGCAGGTGTACCGATTGAAGGAAATTCACGTACTGAAGGCATACGAACGTGGTCTGCGTCTACAGTCCCCGGTGTTGTGCCCACAAACAAAGCCGCGCATTCTGCAACTGTGTCGGTGTCTGATGGGATTGTGCCTTTAAAGATGTCGAGGTATGTAAAAATACCCGCACCTAGGCTTGAAATATGTGCCATTTTTATTCTCCGTAATGTGTAAATGGAATTATGTAAGATGCACTATAAAGTGCTTTGTTCGAAGGGTCTAACCCCTCCACTGTTAAATATGATGTTCCTAGCTTTGTACCGTTAGATAGTGTTTTATTGTCGAGTACGGTGTCAAGTAAGTTGGCTATTGCCATCAATCTTCCTTGACCGTCACCGGCCTTAACAAATATTTTTACAGCTACTAGACCTGTGGTCTCTTTCTTTACGCCATACGCATAGTTTTTACTAGATGATGGAAGTACATTAATCAGGACGTATTCAGTATTAGAGTCTTTATTACCTAAGTAGTTCATAGGATAAGTCTTAATATTGTTTACTGTCCATGTTGATGAACCAAATACTGTTTCAACATCTCTAAGTATTAAGTCATACATTATAATTTCTCCTTTGTCAACTGCAATGTTATTACAAAACCGTCGTCTTGGAAGTCTGTTATACTGTATACTGAAGTACCTATTGTTATAGTATCATAACCGTCAACAACAACGTTAGACTTCATCAAGGCTTTCGATTGAAAGGCTCCGTCAGAAGATTTATCGGTTGTTTCTAGAAATACTTTAACTGTTTTACTAGTTGTAGTAGCTACTGCTTGCCCTGTGGCAAAGTCATAACTACTTGCGTTTTTATTGGATAAAGTTCCAGAGACCGCTAAGTCTCCGATAGCCGCAAAAGCCTTATCTACTGCCGCATTAACTTTAGCCTTAAGTGACATTAGTTAGACCTCCACCAACTAGCTCCCTGACCTAATGAACCCTTAACAATTAAAGGTCTTATAGATTTAGTTGCTTGTGTTGACTTAATTGGAGTTCTAGTAACGTCATTATTGCTATCTGATATGCTGATTGAACCAACAGAAATGCTCTCAAAGGTTTGAGTTTGTCCCATTAGTATATCTTCATTATCAATTAAGTGTAATGCTTGCTCGTAGACAGCCACTTTAACACGACTCGGTATCTCGGTATTAGTGAACGTCACCGACAACCCTAAACGATTGTCGATGTACGTAGCATTTTTCCGAGGCCAAGCCAAAGCTTGTGAGGAACTAACAGCAGACCCAATCCAAGAGTGGTCATCAACAATTTGTGTTGCTGTAACCAAAGCTTGTTCTTGAATCTCGTCTGTAGCGTTAAACCAGTTAGCACTATCAATACGAGTCTCAAGGTAGTCATCAGCATCTGCAATTTCTACATAGCTGTTCGTATTAAGAACTAGAGCCATTAGTTCCTCCTATCTGATTAAGCGTGGAATATTGGTAAGATACCTAAGTTCAAGCTATCCATTTTACGTGTGTATGATGCACCAGCACCTAGTACGCTGTTAGAAGCAAACGCATTAGTTGCGCCAGCCCAGTCGTAACCCATTGGGTGGTTGATGTAACCCCAACGATACCATACGTTTGTTGAACCACCACCTAAGTAAGAAGCCGCCGCACGGTCTACTTCTACTGGAGTTGGCATGTTGATTGCTGTTGCCGCAACTGAACCCGGCTTGATGATGTATGAACACTTAGTTGATTGTGCATTCAAGTCGCCTGAAGCCGCACCTGAAATCATTTGGTTTGCACGAGTCATAACTAGACGGAATTTTCCACCAAATACTGTTGAGAACTCAAGGTTTCCATCAGTTACACGGTCTTCGTCTACTAGGTTAGCCGCACGCATTTCAGCCATTACTTCTGGTGAAGTTACCATGTACATGAAATCTGGTTCGTAGTCTTTGAACGCCGCTCCAACAGAACGGAATAAACGCTCACCACGAGCCGCACCCATTGCTGATGAATCAAATAATTTACGTGCATCTGAAGAACCAGTTGCCGCCGCCCCGTGTAGACCTAGTGCGTTTACGTCACAGAAGAATCCTGTATTAGCCGCATCTGCGTCTGTATCGAAATCGATGATTCCGCCGTTACCTGAACCGCCTAAGTCACCTAAAGTAACTTCTGAAAGTGTTACACCTTTAAGAACTGACAATAATGCGTCATGCTCGTCTTGTGCACGTACTTCAGCAAAGTCACGAGCGATTTTCGCTAGACCGTCTTGCTTTGATACTACTTCTTGCATGTTAACTTGCTCTGCACCGAATGTACGAACAGTTTTCACGAAGTTAGCAACGTCTGTTGCGATGTCTGTGTATGTACCATCTGTAGCTGATGACAATGAAGCAACGTTTACAGTTGATGATAGTGGTTTGTACCATCTGAACTGACCTACGAAAGACTCACCTGAAGCGTCAATTCTTTGGTCTGCGGCAACAATACCTGTGCCGTTTAATTTCTTAGCGCTTGTATAAGCTTCGTCTGAGTAAGCAGAGATTGCTAAAGCAATGTTCTGAAAATCTGTGTTTGTAATAGCCATTTTATTTTTCCTTATGTGCTAATTATAGCGTTTTTTGTTTTAGATATTAAAATTACCTAGTTTACCTTTTTGGGCAAGAGCTAGTATTTCTTGAGTTGACATTTCTGATATTGATTTAGAAACATCAGTCGAAGGCGCACCAGCTGGATTGCCTGTACCTGCACCTGTGTTAGATTTAACACGGAACAAGAATGAGTTATCTTCGGACTTAGAATAAGCTTCTACGTAGTCACGAATGTTTGAACCTGTTGAATGGACCCATTGTCCTTCTTCATTTTGAACCAATTGGTCAACAATCTCTCTGCGAGCCATGTCGCGAGATTTATCGTTGCGGAATTCCATGCCGGATAGGGCATCATTTAAGACACCGTCACGCTTGAGTTGAGTTGTCTCTTTTGCATAGACATCTAACTTAGCACGAGCCTCGGCAAGTTCCATTTCAAGAGCTTCTTGTAATTTACCTTCTTCTTTCATTCGAGCAATAGTGTCTTCTTTTTGTTTAGACTCCATCTCGACTTTAAGCTTTAAGGCTTCATCACGCTCACTAGCCATACGGTCCATATTAGCTTTCATCTTGGCTAATCGTTCTTCAACAATTGCTTCGACATCATCTTTAGGAGCTTCTGGTGTAGCTGGTTCTTCATTAATTACTTCTTCAACAACTGGTTCTTCCACTTGTGTTACATTTTCTTCGATTTGATTATCTTCGCTCATTTTATTTCCTTTCAAGCACAGCTTGGGTTGATATATTAATTATGTGTCACAGACACGTTTATTTATTTAGTCATATAGCTATTACAAATATCTATGGACCGATACCATACCAATCGTTTCCTTTTCGTATGGGTTCGAGTAATTCTTTCGGAGTAATTTTATTATCAGGGTCTATTAATCCGTCTTCTTTAGCTCTTCTTAAGTATTTATTATATGTCGCCCTTGACATACCTGACTTTCGCATCTCTGCAAGAGTCTGTTTAATCGTCCCTTGTTTTAACGAATCTGCATAGATTTGTCTTAAGGCCGATTTAGCGGGAACCGCTTCACCAAGGTTCGAGAAGAAAGCATCGTGGATTGTTCCAGTGTCTACTTTATTCTTCCTCCCCCAAAGGTGGAATTGTCTAACAATCGAAGCGTCATTGCTATGATTGCCATTAACACCAAGACCTATTGAAGCATCCTGTATACTGGATTGCGACATTAGTTTACCGTCTTTTGATGGTGATTCATAAATATTGAAGACTTTCTTTCCGGTAACAGGGTCTTTAAAGTCTATTCTTGTCTGTTCTTTTACTCGATATCTTTGCATCATTTTCTTACCGTCAAATGTCACCCACGGGATGTCAACTGACCCTGACTCTGCAACATAGTCTTTTGCAACGTCTTTCCAGAATTTGATAAATTTACCAGTAACAGGAACCTCTTGTTCGAGTTTAGCACTCATAATCTTAGATATCTTATCAAACAAACGAGTACCGATTAGGTCACCTGTTTCGTCTTTAAGTTTAGCTAAGAACATGTGCATGTCCTCGGAATTCTTTACACCGTCTCTGAACTCTGCACGAGCAGTTTCATATAACGAGTCAGTGATGGAAGTACCTTCTTTAGAAGATAATACCACTTTCTTTTTGATTTCTCGTAATTCATCGATTCGAGACCAATTCTTTCTATCCATTTCAAAGCTTATCTTAGCGTCTATAGCCTTCTTAAACTTGTCAACCTCTTTAGTAGATATAGCTATCTTGCCTTTCTTAGCAAGAACTTTAGCAAACTGATTAGCAACGTTAGCAGACTTAGTAGCATCCCCGGCACCGTAAAAGGCAACCATGTTTTGATTCTTTGCCGCTTTCATTAAGTCAGTCCAATCTAAATCCATATCGGCTAATTCAGGTATAGCTAAAAACTCAGCATCATCAACAGTGCGTTTCGCAATTTCATCATAGAGTCTTTGTTTCTTTGATGTTTGTAATACATTAGATAACTCGGCGGAGGCCCTGTCACCTGTAGATAAAGATATAATCTGCGCTCCACTAGAGGAAGCATCGTTTTCTATCATCATCTTTGTTTTGTATTGTGCTAGTCGTTGTCGTTGTGCGTTAGTCCATAGAGACTTATTAGTAACCATTTCACCATTCATATGCCTGTGTATACGAGTATACTCAAGAGCTAGTCTAGCTAACTTACCAACTTCCTTATCTTCAGTAACCGCTACAAGAGGGTTAGATAAGAATTCTTTGATACGCCTATCTGGTTGTGTTGGAGACATCATAGCCTCACCAATTTGAAGTAAGTTCTTTTCTTGGTCTTTAAAAGCTTTTATTCTACCTTGATTAGTTAATGTGTTTAAAGGATTACCTATAAGAGCGCCAATTTGAACTTGTAGTTCTTCTACCGCATCCGCATTGATAGCTATTTCTCTAGCAGTGTTTAAGAAGGGCCTAACAGCCTCTCCTTTAGTAGGTGTAAGCAAACCACGATGATAAACACGTCCACGAAAGTCTATTGAAGCATCAACAGAGAAAGACTGTCCTTTTTGTCTATAATACTTAGCTGTAGCCATAACGCCACGACCATCATTACCACGACCAATAAAGAGTTTCTTCATTTCGTTAAGTTCATCCCACTTCTTAGCTTCCCCTCTTTTATCTTTAAAGTAGACGAGCCGTTCTGTAAAGTCGAAAAATTCAGGGTCAACCTCATATTTAACTGAGTTAGCATGATTAAGCATTTTAGCCATGTCGCGGTCAATTTGTGTTGGGTCATAGTCTCTATAAACCTTCTCAGATACAACCGGCATCTTAGTCTTTCTACCACGAGCATCATAGAACTCTTTAGAGCCAGCTTTAGCATAAACTTTGTTCTTGTTATCGTGATAACCGAATCGTCTAGCTGTACGAGCCTTCTCTGAAGCAATCTGTAGCTGTCTCATTGGACCATTAACAATAGTGAGCTGTCTAGTAACATTAACACCACGCATAGCGGTATTACTAGAAGGCCTACCTGTCATTAGGTCAATAGGAGAGGACGTACCAATGTCTCTGATTGTAGTTGTTCTTATCATTCCTTGTTGTTCAAAGGACTTGATTATCTTACTACCATCTCTGTGGAAATCTTTAAGACTTTTAGAACGAAATAAATTTAAATCACCCAGTTCATCATCAAACAACTGTCCGATTTTAATAGCTAACATGTCATAGTCAGCACCATCCGCAGTAGCAATAGCTTCCATAGCTTTGGCAGTAGCATTAATAGATTTGTCTTTTAAGGCAACTTTAGCTTTAGCCCTACGTCTTGCGTATAAGAATTCTAAATCAAGTAGCTCTCGAGTATTACCTCTTAACTTCGCTAGTTGGCTTGTAAACCAAGAATCACTTGGAGGCTTCTTGGCAAATAAAGCTTGTAGCTTTCTCTTTTGCTTAACGCCCGGAATGTTATCAATAAGTTTGTTCTTAAGGTTAGTTATAGAAGGATAACGATTAATAATAGGTTGTGTATAAGCCGCTATAGGAGCCTTACCACTAAAGTAAGCTTTCTTAGCAAGCCTTGCACCCTCTCTGCCACGCCATAATTCAATGTATCTGTTGTCGGCAATCTGAGAATCAATTAATTCACCAATAGTATACTTTTTATTAAAGATGAATACGGCAGGGTCATTATCGAGTGCTTGGTTTAAACCACCAAATAACTTACCTCTATCGGCAGACCTATTAAACATAAGTGTACCTAAGTCTTGTACGGAGTTAAGTGTAAACTTTCTGAATACAGAAGTAGGTTTACCCCAAGCTTCACCAGAAGTATTGTATCTAGTAAATGTTTGTCGCATAACATCTGTAATAACAGAACGTTGATTGATTGATATGTCTTTGCCCAAGTCTTCAACGAAGTTTGTGATATAGTTCTTTTGAAAGTCTGTAAGACTGTCACTAGCGGTTACTCTTGCTAAACGCTCAGTAAGTATTTCAGGCTCTTGAATCTGCAGATGTCTACCGGCACCACTTGTATAATTAGCACCTTCTGCGTTCATTACAGCACCGTCACGGTTATTCTTAAAAGCTCTACGACTGCCTTGTTTCTGAGATAAAGAGTTACCCTTGAAATCTGTTAAGGCGAGTGCTTGAGCATTTTCTGCCGCATCGTTTTTAAAGTGAGCTTTTAAAGCCGCAGTATTAGATTTGGATTTCATTAATTCATCTGGAGTATTAAAGTCCAAACTTACAACACTATCATTTTTGGCTGTAGGTCTTTTAACTGTTTTATTACCTCGTCTCATTAAACCTTGTAAAGACAAAGCCTTGCCTAAAGGTGAAACAAATTCAGAAGCTTTAAGCCTACCTGATTGGAATAGTTTTGCTTGACGCTCACCGCCGAGTTGTTTAACTTGTACATCAGTGCCTTGTCGCCTTAACCAAGTCGTGTAATCTTTAATTTTACTAACCTTGCCATCAAGCTCTGCCGTTTTAATTTTCTTAAGGTTTCTAGATTTAATATTCTTTGATTTAATCGCTTCAAGCTCGTCTTTAGCTTTAATAACTGGCACCATTGTACTACGGCAGTTCCAGTGTAAAGGAGGTTGATAACGCCTGTCATTGATATCATATAGTTGCCCATTGTGGTAAGAACAAATCGCACTTGTACGACCATCTAATATAGCAGTAAACATATAACCTTTGATTACTTCTGCATTAGCTTCCATTACTTGATTCAACGCATTGGTTTGTGTTGTAGTAATAGATGTCCTTGTTAGTGTTTTAGCCTGATGTTCTGTTATTTTAGTTGTCTTCATAACATCTTTAATAATTTCATTTTGGGTTAAACCCTTGGCTAGTCCACCTTTAACTTTTTGTTGTATACGAACCAATTCACCAGCGGCAATATTGCTAGTGTTCTTCTTAAGAGTTCTAACACCCTTAATTTGTGGTCCTGTTATTTCTGCTAGAAGCGCCTTAGTCTTGGGCTTCTGTATTCGATAGAACTTTTTTAGTTCAGCATCGAGGTTGTTCTTGTGAAAGACCCTTTGTGAGTTGGAGAACTCTTTTAGGCTTTTATCATTATGACCTAATAGTTCTTTTCCGAAGCGAGTTACTTCAGGTTTCACATCAGCACGGATATCCCCTTTTAAAAGGTCTCTCAAATTCCGTTTGTGTTTCTTTATTATGACACGGTTCTGTTTCTGAACACCGTTTTCATATAGTCGGATGTCACCATTGTGGTCAACTATCCTATCAAAAATCTTTTCGTTAATCGACATAGTATCTTCTCCATTACTATAATTCGTGGATGTGTAGTCGGCCACCCCTAAGGGTGACCTAAGAATTTATTCTTCGTCTAGATTGATGTCTTCGTCACTAGGCGTATTTGTCAAAGGGTCTGTCTGTATAGCTTGAATAGCTTCTTCATCGTCATAATCAGCAGGAAGAAAGTCATTATACTTCGCAATGTTGATAAATGTATCACGAGAAATAATACCACTTTGGTACCATTCTGATACTAGACGCATAGAGCCTTCTCCACCTACAGTAGCGGCAAAGTCGGCAGACAGTTGGAATTCAATATCATTACCTGTATAGGCAGTGTCGTATTTCCAGTTAATCATAAAGGCTAGTATTTCTTGCATAGTGCCAGATATCTTAGCGTTCATTGTTCCTAATTGAGCAGTCTGAGAAGCATTACGAATCTCTAAAGCAACACCAGAAGCGGCTTGTTCGGGGGATAACATACGTATTCCCATTTTGGCCATTTCAGTAACAGTAGCTTCAATAGCTCTGTCCATGTCTGATAATGCGCCAGTAGGTGTTTCTAATACAGTAATGCTTTCATCTTTACGAACACGTAACCAAGTACCTAAACCTGCCCCTACTAGTTCTTCAAACTCTTCGTCAGTCATGTCAGATTGTACAACAGGGGTATAAGTAGCCGCACCCATTAAAAGGTGGTTTCTACGAGATACTTTATTATACAAAGCAACTTCACGGTCTATCAAAGGCATTAACACTGGTTCAACGGGTTCTAACTGTCCATTTAAAGGAAAGGCGGGTATTCTAGTCAAACGTTCACCAAACTTCATTGGATAAACTGTATCATATAATTGGAATCCACCATCAGCAGAGTCTTCGTACTCTTGTTGTATAACACCATTTAGTGATTCTACTTCATGTGAGCCGTGAGCCTTTTTGTAGTAGTCTAGTACTAAGTAACCTTGCTCATCTAAGTAATGGTCACAAACAGTATCAATATAGTTGGGGTGCCAAGGATTATCTTGAGTATACTCTTCTGTTATGTATCGGGTAGTCCAACGTGAGAGAGACTTAACACGAGTAACTGGATGTGTCTTTACCTGTACGTTAATAACGTTTTCAGCCTTAATCAAAACAGGATAAGGAGAAATCATCATTCTTTCTTCAGGTGTCATCATTTCTAATTCTATATCAGAAATAGTAGGTCTATCAATATAAACCCAAGCACGAGAAGTTTGTAATTCCTCCCAAATAGCGGCATCTAAAAAGTTAAATAAAGAAGCACCGTCCAGTGTAATATCTTTTGTAACCCAATCATACGCTTCATCAGGCAGTTCCTCTGGAAGAGTTAAGGAAGAAGGTTTTCGTAATAAAGCACTAATAAGAACACGAGCATACTGGGTTGTTAGGCCCGGCAGTTCGCCTTCTGATTTGTAAAAATCGTATTGTGCTTGTGACATACTGGGGCTAAAAGGCAACAATAAGTTTGAGTAATCGTGTTCAATATATTCATCATGGGCTTTAGCGTGAGCCTCACCTTGAAGTACCGCACGAGCCTTTTTCCATAGTGGTTTAAGTGACAAATAAGAAGCACTTGGAGTCTCAACACCACGTTTCTGCGTATTAGCCGCAGTCTTAATAAGAGCCATCATAGTTCTCCTTTGTTGTTATTGTTTAATTAATTATAACTAAAAACACCTAATCAAGAGGGGTGTCTTAAGGTATACTTAAAGATTAACCTTGTAGTAGTATTAGTATTAGTTAGGGGCGGCTGTGGGTCATTATTCCGCCCTATTTTCTACCATATAATTAAGTAAGAGAGAAAGGTTTTAACCCCCCTCTCTTTGATAGGACTGTCAGACACTTGAGAGCCTGTCCTTTATTATCATTATTCCGCCCTATTTATTATTTTCCAACAAGTTAACCTTGCCAACGTGCTTTGCCATCTCTGACATCAACATGTGTAAATGTTTTATAGCGTCCTAGGCCACCTTTGTGGAATACGTTTAAATAGTTATATACCTTACTTGCGGGAACACCCTTCACAACTATGTCCGCCGCCATCCCCTTTACATGGTAAGAGCCTTTAGCACCACCTACAGCGGCGTTATGTTTTGGGCTTCTGTAACCACTGTTGATTGTTATAGGGGCATCAAAGTGTGTTCTAATAGATTCTAGCAATTCTAATAGCCTTGGATCTATTCCGTTTTCAGGCATGGTTTGGCTTCCCTTACAAGAAAATTCAGATACTTTAAAGTTTTCAGAAAGATATCCTCTTTTTAGAGTAGGTTTAAATATATTAGATAATTTCATTTTACTAAATTTCATTGTTTCCACTTATCCACCATTTTCTCGCCAGACCGGCCTACGATGTAACCACCTACACCAATCTGTAATAAGCTCCATAGCTCCGAAGGTAAGTCGATAGAGTAAGTTGTACCTAAAAACATGTTTGTTACTGGGAAGAACAAATAGTTAAGAGCAACTATTGCGATGATAACCATCATCAACAAAGGCCTCCATGAGGCTGTTAGCCAGTTAGTTGACTTTGCCTCTTCTAAAACAATCTGTCCACGCAGTGCCTCTAGGCTGTCTGTGTGTTCTAATAGTGCAAGTTTAATTTCTTTCTCGACTTGTTTTGACTTATCCCCATCTGGAATAAGTCTTTTAACTAGGTCACCCATAATAGGCGCTAATGCTGTAATTAATGGTGTCATTTTATAATCCTTGACTAATGCTAAATTTATAGGCGTTAAGCCATTTAGCTTGTTCAGGAGTGTGGTAGCAGTATTGTTTAACTCTACCTACTTCTCCATTTATTTCTGTAACACCATATAATGTGTTATAATCACCCCGTTTGTATTCCAAACCGAAGTGTTCTTCTACTACGTCAGGATCTGCTGAAAAGTAATAATCTACAAAGCTTGTAGCTTTTTCAGGACAAGGTCTTCCGTATTCTGCGTAATTTTCTGCATAGAAATACACTTCACATCCTTCTGGTAAATAAGAAGGGTCTTCACCTTTATGCAGATAATATGCCCTTAAGTAGCTTTCTGCAGAAGTTAAAGAGAATTTTCTGGCAGTTAGTAATGCGTGATTACCTAACAGTCTTCTAGAAAAACCCCTAGGTAAACAACAGGTTACCATTTCTTCTTCTACTACTTCATGCCATACGGGTGAAGATATGGATATGTAGTTTCTTCTTTTAGCCCAAGGAAATACTGCTTGTAGCGTATCGTATATTTCTTGAGGCTGTTCTGAGTGAAAGTAAGTTTGCCTTACGTTTTCCCCACTTACACATTCTTCTGAAGGAGAGCCTATCATGTCCAGTCATCCTTTATAAGTGCAAATATTTCTGCTTCAATATCAGAATCCGGAGGTAAAGAAAGATATCCTCTCATTTCTTCTATTCCATCAGGTTTCTCATCGTTTACACTGCCTTGGAACGCGCAGAAGTCTACACCCAAATTACCGTCGGCTTCTTCGATAACTCTTAATACTTCAAAATTCTTAATCATATCTCGCTCCGTTCGCTATAATAGCTGTGTTGTTAGCTGTGTTAATAGTTTCGTTAGAGTAAGGCCAGTTACCGCCTGTACCACTATCTCCTCCGGTGCCGATTCCTAAGAAATCATTATACTTATCGTAAGTCCAGTTGCATCCTTTTTCAGTTATAATCCAACCGGCTTTTAAAGTGCCGCTATTCCAACTTATACCGCCCCTATAAAAAGCAAAGTAAGTAGAAGTAAAATAATAAGTACGTTCAAAACCAATGCAACCCAAATAATCGTCACTAATACCGTCACACTCTACTTCTGTTTCTGTAACAGTTAATTCTCTTTCTGCTTGAGCTAAACTCAAATAAGAAAATATAGGCTTAGAAGGTTGATTTGATAGGCTGTAGCTGTTATACTGGTCAGGATTAAAGTTTGATATATCTAACTCAGTACCCCCTTGACCATCACCTGTCTCTACACTACGGCAGTATCTTGCATTTAATCCAGAACTACTATAGCTAGACTTGGGGTTAGTGGGGTGTGACACAGCTTGTCCACCTGTTACAGCGAGAGGCTTTTTACGGCTATCAAAGGAAGCAGTACCATCGTCTCTATAAACTATCATGCCGTAAGCATCTGTAGCTGTCCCTGCCCTTGGGTCTGCAAACAAATATACTTCAGGAACAGTTGAAGAAGTTCCAGAACGAATTACTTCGATTGTCCAGTTACTACCACCGGTGTTAGCTACCCTAGTTACTGCATAGTAGTCTGGGGTAGGTGTTGAAAAGAAAGGAACAGGTGGAATACTTACGTTTGTAAAGTTATAAACCCAGTGTCTCATTCCTCCGAAAAGGTTTGTTGTGTAAGTCACCGAAGACGGTGAAGTTCTCTTTTGTAGAAAATGCAAGTTCCTAGTCTCACTAGAAACAAGCACCTCACTGTTATTGTTTGTGGCTAAAAATCCATAGCTCATAATTTTCTCATTTCATTAATACTAATATATACGCATCTTCTGAACCACCACTAACCGAAACTGTAGTTCCACTTACTGTGATTGTATGCGATATTGCCTTCCTTGTTAAGGGTGGGCTGTTAATTTGAACTTGTTGTACAAGAACATCTCGACCCGATAATGCATTATAGGAATTAGAGGCAGACCCCCCTCCGCTAACGGAGAAGAAGTCCACCTGATTCCATGTAACATCGTCTGAATCGTAAGTAATAGAACCATTACTGGCGTGTATCTCCAATCCAAAACTCATGACAAATTCCCTAATTTAACTCTGACTGTGCCACTGCTGTCATAAACAGTTATGCCATCGTCCTTAATTACAGTTCTTTGACCACTAGCCGCACTTGATAAGGTACCAATAGTCATACCTAAAGTTGATAACTCATCACTTACAAGTTTGGTTGCGGTGATTGTGCCGTTAACTAATAAGTCACCGTCCAAAAAGTCTGCTTGTTGAACCCAAGCGGTATTTGCTGAGTTTCTTAAGTAACCTACAGCGTCATCATTTGAGTTAACAATAATAAACCGGTCTCCCGGTGTAACTGCTAGACCTACTGCCGCTGAAAAGAAGTTGTTTATTGCAGTTTCAGAAAGACCAGTTACAGCCGCTGTTGTACCTGTTTCGTAACGCCACCAGCCCGCACCCCTGTCTCCGTCAACACCTATAGCACCGTCTGCACCAATAAATCCTGCAAAAGTTATACCTGTTCTAATAGGTAACGTTGGCAAATCACCTTCATAACTATAGTAAGCCACAAATTCATTACTACCTAGAGTGTAAGACTGTGTGTTAGTCGTCTCATCTATAGTATCGCCGTAAATGATAGCTACACGGCCTACTGTCTGTAATTGTATAGTTTGATTAGAAGACACAAGCCTATCAGACAACACCCCTGATTCAGAATAACCTCTAACAGAGAATTTATAAACGCCTGTTTGTAAACCCACTACATCAAATGTAGTATTACGGGTCGTGCCTAAGTTTTTATAAGTAACTCCGTTGTCTGCACTCACCTCTACAAGGTACTTTGTTACTGCTATATCATCAGAAGCAACCCAAGAAAGTTTTCCCGGAGAAGTGCCTAGTATTTCTGCGCTACCCGCTGTAAAAGTTAAAGCTGTCGGTGCCGCTAAAGTAAAGTCAAATGTAGGTGGAGTAGCATAAGCTATATCATCATCTATATTCCAAGCTAAAACTTCGTGGTCAAACTTATAGAGTTTAAGCTTACAAGAAAAGTCTGAATTAATTGATACTTCTTCTACTCTAAAGATTTCATTAGAAATATTTGCGACATCAGAGTCTATAGAGACAAAGTCTCCCGGCTCTAAGTTTAAGCCTTTCTTACTGACTGTAATCTCAACAACAAACATTGTACGGGCTTTTCTTACAGCTTGCTCCGCCATTGCTAAAGCATGATAGGGGTCTGTAACACCCGGAGGTGCCATTGTTGCTTGGAAGGGTTGATTATTATCTTCAGTTAAATATTGATTATGAACTGTAGAGTAAGTCTCAGGCCAAGTTACTGTATCGTCTTTAAAGTCTTCATGTTCATTAGAAAAAGTAACTGTTGCTTGATTTAGCCTTTCGTTAGCAGAAGCCCAAGAGATACTTATATCGTCTCTTATTATATCGTCATCTGTAAAGAAGTGGCTAGAATCTACTAATGCTACAAGCTCACTGCCCGTGGTTGGGTGTTCTAGTAATAGTTTATATTTACCTTCAGAAGTCCAAGTTAATTCTGCTAAACCCATGCAGTCCAATATTTTCTCAATATTATCTCTAACTGTAGAATTAGTATCTAATACAAGGTTACACTCATATAAAGGAATAGGTCTAGTTGCAGTTAATGTTGTTTCTACCCATGTTGTTTTATTCCAATACCAGTATTTACCACTATCAGTAGTATACCATAGTTCATTTTCAAACGTAACTTCAGGTAAGTTAGTGGGTCTTGACCCGTTGTCTGCAACTGTTGTTACTGATTTTTGACCGTTTACTTTACCCGCTACCAGCCTGTCTGTGGCAACAATAATGTCACAAACATTAGCTGAATCATAAAATGATTTCAAGTCTACGTTATCTGCAGGAATACCTCTTCCGTCCACTGTATCTAATAAGTAATCTAATAGACAAAGCGCAGGGTTATTTGAATAAGTCTTAGTTGAACTTAAAGAATAAACACCACCTGATTCTTCTACCCAGTGAACTTTTTGACCCTTAATAAGGAATTCTATTGTAGGAACTCCACTATAGTTTTGGTCATCCCTGTTTAATCGATAAGTAGCAGACGCAAAGGAGGTGCCTGTAAAGGTATTTGTGCTAGGTATTCCGTTTGCTGTAGCAATAGGGTCTGCAGTCCCACCATTAGAGAAAGTTCTTATTATATGTTGAAACTTGGGGTCAGGTGCATTGTAGTGGCTTCCGTTAACCTTAACCCATTGAACACCTTCAATGCCCTCTGTAGAAAGCGCGTACTGTACATGTAAAAACTCATTCTTATTTCCATTAGCAGTTAGTGTGCTAAAGTTTTCTGAAAATGTTTTATCAGAGGTGTCTGTAGCTGAGTAGTACCCGTTTGTTACCTTATGCTTAGTAGCGATACCGCCCAAAACGTTCTTACCGTAGCAAATAGGCAAAGAAGTTGCTTCACCGCTAGTAGTAATAGCAAAGCCTTTTCTTTTGTCTGCTTCTGCCGCCGCCGCCGCCTTCATCTTCTTTTGTTTATTTATCTGGTAAGCCGTGGAGGCCACTGTTATAATAATTTGTACAATTACGCCTATGCCCATTAGACTTTACCCCACTTAACTGTTATTTGTTTATCATCAAATATCTCATCGAAAGAGGTATCTGAAGCACTTCTTTGGTCCATCCCTGCTTTAGAAGTCATAAAAGATCTAACCATGTCTAAATCAGACATAGGTGAAGTCCCTTCTATAACCGCAAGCCTTTCCTCAAAGTTATTTGTAATGCTAGGTCTGTCTACAAAACCACTATAAACATCTATAATGTCTCCTGCACTCAACATGAGATCCCCGTTAATATCCATTAAGGCTACTTTAACGTCGATTGGTTTACCTATAACATTGTATCTAAACTCTGCTGACATGTTTCCTACTAAGTCAGCTATTATCACCTTGTATGCTTCTCTATCTACTACAGAGGAAAACTTTGGTGAATCAAACTCAAATAAACCACCGTCAGCGATATAGGTGTTACCACCATAAACAACGTCTGAGTTGTGAGATGTGTATCGGTATGTGGTATTGAATTGTAACTCTATAAGAAAGACAAAACGTATTAAGTCGCTGTTAAGTACTGTTTGTACATTAGTTGAAAAGCTTCTCATTATAAAGCCTCTACCAAGTCTATTGTACCATTACTGGCCAGCACTCCGTCCGAGAAAGTAATTCCCGCCGCATTGTCTATGCTTCTGTAATAAGTAAAGTTAGCGTTAGAAGCTAACATAAAGCTGTTGCTTGTTGAAACAGAGCTAGTTAGTGTTGGATGAAAGTTAACTGTAGTTGGTCCGTTGGTAAAAACAGCATCTGCTGTAGTCATATAAAGTTTGTCATGGTTAGAAAACTTAAAGAAAGAACCTTTAGGTAAAGTGCCTGTAACACCAACCCCATTAGCAATAACAGAACTGTTACCTATACTACCCGGAGTGCCAACAACAACAGAATCAGAAGTAACAGAGTAATTGCTGTCTACAACAGGAAGTTGTGGAAAAACCATAGTAGCTGTTGAATTTAAATCAACAACAGAGCCAACAAGCATGTCTTGCATGGTGTCTGGTGTACCTACTGTGCTAAAGGATATTTCCCATCGATGAGCATTTTGTGAGGCCCTTTGCTTCCTTAAGGAAACAGTATCAACATCAAATATAGGTTCGTTTGAGGTGATAGTAAAAGGCGCTAGTATCTGCGCACCTTTATAATAATAAACTGACATAATTAGCTCCTAATAGGTCTAGCTAGAACTTTTAATTTTCGTTCTAAGAATAAAGTTTGACTCACATTGCGAGTCCCGGTGTTATCTTCATTTGTTGAGACCCAGAAAATACCATCATTAATCATAGCACTATCCCCAAAAGCGATATCTCCAAGCAGGGGTCTCTTACTGCTAATCACTTCATAACCGCATTCAACGGCGTAATCTTCAAGTGTTAACCCTGCCTTTGCAAGGTTAACCATAAATTCTCTTGTGGACTTCCAACGGAAGTTAATCAAGTCTCTAGCCCTTGAGTCTTTTCTTAGCTCTTCATCATAAGCGATGAGAAGGGCGAAACAATCGTTTGTTCCTCGTGTGTATTCACTAGTACGCTCAGTAATCTTATCTATTTTTACTCTTGCACGTTCTAGGGCTTTTGTAAGTTCTTCTTGTTCATAGTACACAACATAGTCCTCCAAAGTGGCACGAGGACAGCCTCTGGCAACGTCTGGATAATAGTCCCCATCAAACGATACCAGAGGCTCTCTGTGCGTGTTACATGTCTTCTTCTATAAATAGTCTTACTAGGTCAGCTACGATATCGCTTCTAACAATATCATCAACACTAAATTCAATTACAGGTATATCTAAACCCGCCCCGTTAACTTTGCGACAAAAAGTCACAAGGTCTCGACCATCTTTAACATCGGACTGAGCAGGGTCACCCATAAGCACTAACTTAGAGTTTTCACCTAAACGGGTTGTAATCGCCTTTAGCTCATCCATACATAAATTCTGTGCTTCATCTACAAGCACAAGAGCGTTTTCATAGGAACGCCCTCTTATTGTTTCGATAGGTTGTATCTCTATCTCACCTTTAGCAAGCATGTATTCATACTTACCTTGCCCAAAAGATTTACTCAAAACTTCTAGCATTGGCATTAGCCAAGGTGTCATCTTCTCTTCTACAGTTCCCGGAAAGTGTCCGAGTGATTTGCCTGTGGGTACATTTGCCCTTGTTAGAACAATTTTTTTATACTTACCCCACATAAACAGTTGCCCTACTGTTCCTGCGCTACAGTACGTTTTCCCGGTACCTGCACAGCCTATAGTGACCGTTATTGGAGAGTGTTTTATAGCATTAATCAAGTCATCTTGTTTTTCATTCTTTGGTAATACGTGAAAATTAGTATTAAATTTCTTATACTTACCCGGATTTTTCCGTTCATCTTCTTCTTTCATGTATTTAGGCATACGTGAGTCTTTTTTAGGTTGAAAACGAGAATTCTTTTTTGGCATTAATAGTCCTTATTTTTTGAGTAAAAATAACAAGGCTAATCAAAGCCCTGTTGTTATAGTGCAGTTTACTCTGCGGTGTATCCGTTCCCTGCTGTGATAGCCGCATTAGTTGCTGTCATACTTTCTGATGTCCAGTAATCTTTAGCAACCATTAATTCTAGGTGCTGAGTATTACGATCCACACAGTCTTGTCGATCTGCCACATCATCATCTGCCATAGCATTACCTGCTATCACGTCATTGATAAGTGCAACTGAGTCACCCATTGCTGAGTAGTTCTGTGCGATTTGTTCTGCTGTTAAGTCATCCATGGGTTATGCTCCTTCTAAAGCTGTAATACGAGCCTCTAGCTCTTGGATTGTTTTTACTAATAGTGGTACAAGTTTAGACTGATCTATGCCTTGCATTACTGGGATGGTATTACCATCATCGTCTAGCTTGTTATCGCCAACAGAAACACCATCTGGTAACTCGTCGTCTTCTTTCCAAACTTCAACTTCGTTGTGTGTTCCATGTACTGCTTCTGGTACAACTGCTTGTGCTTCGTGAGCCAAGAAACCATCGACTGTAGTGTCAGCATCAGCTATAAAGTTAAACCTTGCTGGTTTGAGTTGCTTTAATCGAGTTGTTGCATCCCATGTGTAACTTACGTTTTCTTTTAGGCGGTGATCTGATGATGTGTTGAAAGAAGTGCTAGAACCATTTGTTGTAATGCCCCCTACGTTAATTTCAGGATCGCCAACTAAAAAATAATGGAAGTAACGAGTGCCTGAAGTTGCCTGATTTATTGCAGTAAAGCCTTGGTGTCCTGCACTTAGTGTTGAACTAACTACACCAGCGTGACCAGTATAACGCTGTGTTCCTTGATTGAAGAAAGCTTTACCAGCACTATCAACGAATAATCTAGGATTACCATCCCCATCAGACAGCACGATGCGGTTGCTTGAGGTGCGGATGTCCAAGCCGCTTTGGTTGCCGTTGTAGCGTCCAAGGATGGTGTTCTTGGAGCCTGATGTTACAAGATCACCAGAATTGACACCCAAGAAGGTGTTGAGTCCGCTAGTGGTATTTTGGCCTGCAGCTTGCCCAATAAAGACATTTGCATTACCAGTAGTATTAGCATACCCAGCCCGATACCCAACGGCAGTGTTGTTGCTAGCGGTGGTGTTGGCTTGTAGTGCATCAAACCCAACTGCCACATTGTTATTACCTGTTGTAGTGCTACCTAAAGTTGACCTTCCCATAGAACTATTTTTGGAGCCTGTTGTAAGGCTATTTAAACTATAGCTTCCTATACCTGTATTGTATTGTCCACTTGTGATATTTCTTCCAGCTATATAACCAAGTAAATTATTTTCTGAACCTGTCATAGTTGCACTACCACCAGCACCACTACCCACTAAAGTATTAAGTGTGCCTGTTGTTACACTTAGACCTGCTTGATACCCAACAGCAGTGTTGTTGGATGCGGTGGTGTTGGAGAACAAAGAGCTATGCCCTAAAGCTAGATTATTACTTCCTGTAGTATTATTAAAAAGAGCATTACGTCCTAATACTGAGTTATCATTGCCAGTAGTAGTGTTGTATAAAGCATTCATACCAACTACAGTATTGTTTGTACCTGTAGTATTGCTATACCCTGCACCTTTACCTACTAAAACAACTTCACCAGTAGTATTACTATACCCAGCCTGATAGCCAACCGCAGTGTTGTAGCTTGCGGTGGTGTTGAGGCGTAGTGCTTCTCTACCTATAGCTACGTTAAAGCTACCGCTAGTATTATCACCCAATGAATTTACACCCAGTGCTATATTAGATGCACCTGTGGTATTGTCGTAAAAAGAACCTTTACCCAACGTAACATTATTATCGCCTGTAGTAGTGCTGTATGCTGATAAGTACCCAACAGCAGTGTTGTAGCTTGCGGTGGTGTTTGAGTAGAGGGCTTCACGTCCAATAGCAGTATTACTTGCGCCAGTTGTATTACTAAAAAGCGCACGATATGAACCCATAGCCGTGTTACTACTGCCAGTAGATTGATAACCTACTTCATACCCAACAAAAGCGTTATCACTGTTACCTGCGTAGCCAGCTTTGTATCCAATAGCTGTCATATATCCGTTAGTCGTGTGACTAAACCCAGCCTGAAAGCCTACAGCTGTGCTTCCAATGCCAGTGGTGTTTGCACTAAGTGACTGCATACCAACAGCCGTGTTTCCCCCACCAGTAGTGTTGGCATCTAATGAAAGGCCACCAACAGCGGTGTTGTTAGATGCTGTTGTGTTAGAAATTAGCGCAGAGTGGCCTATTGCAACATTGTACTCACCAGTGGTTGTACCTCCTGCCGCAGATGATCCAAGCCCCACGTTGAACTGACCAGAAGTAAGAGACTCCATTGCGGCAGAACCAACGGCTGAATTGTTTGAGCCTGTTGTCAGTGCAGTTAATGCATCTCTACCAATAGCAACGTTTTGACTACCCGTAGTAACACTATCTAACGCCGCATTACCCAAAGCTACGTTATTAGAACCCGTAGGATAGTTTCCGTCTAGCTTGATTGTGCCGCCGTCTACTGAAAGATTACCTGCAACTGTAAGGCCGTCTGTTACGGCTGTGCCAGTTACGTCTATGCCTGTTGATGTTGTGGCTAGTTTAAGTGCGTTGTCGTAGTAAAGCTGTGCCGCACCCCCATCTTGAAACAAAGCCATCTTATGATTGTTTAGATCAGTAATCCTTACATTATATGACCCCCGAAGATATAAATCACCAGCCCCTTGATCACTAACGAAGCTATCAGACCCATCATGGTATAGCTGTAAATCATCTGAATCACCTAGACGTATCTTTACGTTATCACCTGCGTCTATGTTACCAGTGAATGTGGGACTAGCCGTAGGTGCTGCACCAACGACTTCCGCAACTGAAATCTGACCATCTGCTAGTTCAGCATTATCAGATATTAAATTGGCTAATGTACGTGCCTTACTCATGTTGGCTAATCCCTCTTATGTTATATTTCTTGTGCATCCATAGCTGTCTGGTATGCAGTCTTAACTGCGTCTGACCAAACTGCATTGCATATTGCCTGTACTTCGGTGCTTTCACCTGAGATGTCAGTGTCTGCCCATGTATCATCTGATTTAGTTGAGCAAGATAAGACGTGACGATGGAAACCTGATGATAGTTCTACACCATCTTCCATAACCGAGGTTTTGGTTCTCACTTGCACTGCTTTGTGATCTCCAACGACTTCAATCTTATCTTCTGTTATTACTTTTGTTAGTGCCATGTTGGCCTCCTTTGTTTATCGTGGCGTTATTGCCACCTGTCCGACCCAATCTCTGAGAGGGTTATGCTGTTGTATAGGATGTGGTACATCTCAAGTATCCGCCATTTGCCATTGCGTTTACAGAGTGCGCACTATTAGTAGTATTCTGCAATACGAATAATTGGTTTCCTCCTGACCTTTGCTGTACAATTTCTGTTCCAGAAGCCGAGGCCATACTTAACCATAAACCAACAGACCCACCTGTTTCGGCACATGCATCAGTGACAGTAAAGGGTAAGCCAGCTATCCTTAAATTCCCAGAGCCAGCACTAGAAATATTGCTTATTCGAAGTTTTATCCAAATAGTTACTAGGTTGCCTACTTTTACATATGTTCCTCCTTGGGTAGTGTAAGTTAAACTGGGAGCTGTACCAGATGATGTAAAGGTAGGAGTGAACGAGCCAGATTCATAATCGTCCAACTTATTAGCCGACCCAGTGCCACCGAGGTATACACCGCCTGATAGGTAGAGGTCTTTGAAGCGGTTTGATGCACCGCCCCAATCAATAGCACCGTCTCTTGCGGCACCAGAGGCATTACGGGGATAAATAGCATCATTTGAATCCTTGAATAACAAGGTTGTATCACCTGTCCCTACGTATATATCAGTGTTCATTGTCCCAATACTACCTACGGTTGTGCCGTCTTTGCGGAACTCTTGAAGCGTTCCATCCACTCCTGTTTCGTTTAGTATTAGTAAGGGCTGTGTTGAGCCTGTAGATTGTCTTGCAATAGTTGTAGAGCCATTAGGTATTGCATAAATACCACCACCTGAAGTTGCTGAATATAGCGTTGTATTAGTAGTACCCACCAACAAGTTGCCTGACGAGTCGATGCGCATACGTTCTGCAAGTCCACCAGCTTCAGGCTTTGTAAATATTACTAAATTAGAACCTGCGTCATCACCAGCATTATTATCACTTGTAACTGTTTCTGCTCTTATCTGTGCAACCATTTTAGAGTTTGCATTTTCTGGAGAGCTATTATTGGAATTAGCATTATTAACAAATGTTATAGCCCCAGCGTTATATCCGTTATTATTAGCTACAGCTCCAAGTTCAAGGTAGCCAGAGTTTGCAGAGCCATCGGGATCATAAACCGTTAGAGTTTTAGCGTTACCATCATAGCCACTCATAAGCCTTCCAGTAGAACCAATACCAACGTTGCCTGATGAGTCTATGCGCATGGCTTCTGAAAAAGTAATATTGGTATCCGCAGTACCAGAGGCAGCATATTGCCATATGTGATTACCATTAGTATCTTGCACGTAAGATGTAGCTTCGTCTGTGCTTATGTACTGGAAGTTAGACCCATTAAACTTTACATTAGACGAAAGGTAAACGTAGTTAGCTGTTGCCCCTGCCCAAACAGCACCAGAACGTCCTATCTGGAGGGCGTCAGTAGTGCTTCCCCAATAAGTTTCTGGAACCACCCCAATACCAACGTTGCCTGATGCATCGATGCGCATACGTTCTGTGTTGTTTAAAGTTCCAATTACACCATTAACACTTGTATTTCCTGTTAAAAACCTTACAACACCATTTCCTGATGTAGTTGCTAAAGTAAGGTCATTACCTGCACCATCCGATGATGTCTGCTGAATAACAGGGAAGAACCCTTGAGAAGATGCTTCGGACTTGCCCAATATAATTTTATTATTTGCATCAACCGTTGCATCACCAATCTGCAAATGCCCAAGTGGAGAACTCGTCCCAATACCAAGCGATTCAGCGGAACTGTCCCAGAAGAACTTAGCAGTTGTGCCTGTGTCCTCGTAGAAGCTGATGTCGCCGTTAAATCCTACTTTAAAACGGTCTGATAAAGAACCACTGCCTCCACGAATATAAACATCTGTTCTTCCAGCAGACCCGTCTGACTTTGCCATTATTTCAGCATTTGTTGCGGCAGAACTATCATCATTATTTTCAAAAACAAGTTTACCAATTACTGTATTACTATCTGTGCTTGTACTTGAGTTACTTAATGTTGCTATTGCACCAGATGAGGTTTCCACAGTCAGCCCATCAGCCGTCACTGTGCCAGTAATATCAAGATTACCTGTATGCGTTGGCTGAACATAACGTGCATCTGATGCAGTTCTTGTATAGTGATCTGCTAATACAAACGTACCATAAGCTACAATATCAACTACATCATTTACTGATGCACCTGATGCTAGTGTAATGCTTGTACCATTTGTAGCTGTGAAGTCTGTACCAGCTAATAGCTTAACACCGTTAAGGTACACATCAATGTAGCCAGTATCATATGCCGCAGCGAATACAGTTTGACCTGCTGTAGCTGTGTATGTGTTACGTTCTGATGTACCATTGACTGATGAACCAGCGGCTTGCCAACCAGAACCACCATAGACATACATGATGTTAGATGTACTGTTAAAATATAATGCACCTGTAATAAGTGCATCACCATCATTGTCTACTGTAGGAGCAGATGATTTAGCACCTAAGTATCTATCATCAAATTGATCATAAGATGATGCGGCATTAGTAGCACTTGTAGCCGCATTAGTCTCTGAGGTTGCTGCATTAGTTGCTGAAGTAGCCGCATTGGTTTCACTTGTAGCTGCATTCGTAGCTGATGTAGCGGCGACAGTAGCTGAACCTAATATGCCATCTACATAAGTTTTATTAGTGACATCAGTACCAGCAGTAGGTGTACCAAGACCAGTGATCTTATTGTTACCCATTGCCAATGCACCAGACATTGTATCGCCTGTCTTAGCTACACGAGTATCTCTTTGTGCATCTGTATATGCTTTAGTTGCTACGTCTTGCGCTGATGTAGGATCACCTGCACCTGTAATCTTATTGGTACTCATTGCGATAGCACCTGTCATTGTACCACCAGCTTTTGGTAGTTTAGTCGCAATGGAGTTTGTTACTGTAGTGCTGAATGCATCGTCGTCATTAAGAGCATCAGCTAGTTCACCCAGGGTGTTAAGCCCAGCTCCAGCATCGCCTACAAGTGTGGAGATTTCATCATCTACATACTTTTTAGTGGCGGCATCAAGATCATTAGTTGGAGCAGTAAGATTTTGGATAGTAGCTGATGTACCAGCATTCATGTTTAACGTACCATCAATAGTAACGTTAGTGAATGTAGATGTACCAGAACCTGCGGTTACATTACCTGTTAGATTACCAGTGACATTACCTGTTACCGCACCAGTATGAACACCAGCAGTATTACCAGTTACGTTACCAGTAATGTTACCTGTGATACCACCTGATGAAGTCAGTGTAGTAAATGCACCAGTGGATGCTGAGGATGCACCTATTGTAGAACCGTCTATAGAGCCACCATTAATGTCAGCAGTAGCTAGGGTAGCCTGACCTGATGTAGATAGCGTTGTGAAGCTACCTGCGGCTATTACAGAAGCACCTATGATAGTACCATCTATGTTACCACCGTTAATGTCTACAGTAGCTAGTGTTGATGTACCTGATGCACCTAGTGTAGTGAATGAGCCTGTGCTTGGTACTGACGCACCTAGTGCTGCACCATCTATCGTACCGCCATTAATATCGGCTGTAGCGGCTACTAAGGAAGTGTTAGCATTAAGTGTGGTAAAAGTACCTGCCGCTGGAGTAGCTGAACCTATAACCGCATTATCAATAGCACCAGAGTTTAGGTCTACTGAAGTAATAGTTGTAGTGCCTGTAAGTGTTGATGTACCTGTAACAGCTAAGTTATTGTTTAGTGTAGCACTTGTAAATGTAGCAGTTGTAGGTGAAGAAGCACCAATGATAGTTCCATCAATATTACCTGCATTAATATCTACAGTAGCTAAAGTGGCAGTACCTTGTAAGTATAAGTCTTTAAACTTAGCTGAACTTGAACCTAAGTCAATATCATTAGTTGTAACTGGGAGTATAACACCATCCTGGAAACGTACTTGTTCTACAGCGGCTGAAGATACTTCTACGAATACACCAACAGTATTATTGTTAGTGTTTATAACTACTTTGTTTAGTGCATCAACATCACCTATAAGCGGAATGTATCCACCTTCTCCTGTTGAGCCATCATGCTTGTGTCCACTTGATACAGCAAATGCATCACGGAGTTTGTTATACTCAGCGTTAATAGGTGCTGCACGAAGTGTAGCTGTTGGTACTATGTCTGCTATAGACTGTCTTACGTAACCTGCCAAAGTATCATCTCCTGTCGGCTGTCTCATACGTCAAGGCTATTGCCTGTATAGTATGACTTGCATTTGTATTGTTTGTAACATAATTTACTGAAACAGAATTGCCTGATCCTGATATGTTTGTAAGAGTTTTAGGTGATGGATTACCATCGTATATACCACCTGCTCCATATATAGCTGTACCATAAACTGAAGCCGCACCCTCCGTACTAAACTCATAGTTTGTTGGGTTTACTGTATTTGTATCATCATAGTCGTAAGATACACCAACAAATACTTCTGTATTACCTTCGGACTTAAGATATGTATTTACTTTATGTACTATCTTACGTACCTCTGGGTCTTGCATATAAAAGTAAGGTGTTTGGTATAAACTAAATATATCTCCACCTTCAAAACTATTGCCTCTTTCTTGACGATGTACCTTACCAGAACCATCCCCATGTATTACATGTTCAAACTGTCCTATGTATCCACTATCAACACAATTAGCTTCTATACCAATTAACTGACTATACTCAAAGATACTCTGTTTGTTTTGACTCTTACGTATACCACCTATCAAAGATAGAGATGAGTCATTCTTAAAGAAGAATCTAAACTGTGACTTCTTCCTGAGTACAACAATAGCAATATCTATAATCTGTTCTGATAAATAATAGTTATCGAAGATAGACTGTATTTCTTTAGACACAGTAGCTAGTTCAACATCACCAATTTTATCAGTACCAGAAATAGGACGTATACCGTCTGGTCCTAAGAAGAGTAAATCACCACCAAATTCTACCACAGAATCAGGAGCAAGGCAACCCATATTTGATGTAACATTCTCTAACACAAAGTTAGCCGCATTATTACCTGTTAATCTTTTAATATTATTAGCACCAAAGATATATAATTGGTTACGGAATTTTTTAACTGCTGTTATAGTATAACCTACATTAATAACACCAGCACCATTAGCAGGACTAAAATCAGAATAGTTTAGTGGAGCACTAAAGTAGAGATTATAAGGTTCAGAAGAATCACCACACAAGAATATATGAGATGCAAACTCTTCAGAGTACTTAGGATTATTCGGAGCTTGTGCATGAGTTATCTGTGCGTAAGCAGTACCATTATATGTAGATGCAGGGTTTACACCATCCGTTAGAAGTAGTACTTCGCCTGACCAGTTAAAGCTAGTAAACCTTATTCTACTAACATTAGTCATATCAGGATTACCAGCTTCGGGTATAGCTACCCAAGAGGAGTTAGAGTTTTGCCATTTATATAGGTAGTCATGGCCTGATGTAGGTTTTCTACATGCAAATATACCATCATCTAAGTTGCCATTTACTGCTACACCTAGTACAGCACCTGTACCTGGAACAGTACCATACTCATTAGCATATCCACTAATACGACGATACCCACCAGCTAGGGCAGGTTCATAGTTTATCATACGTATAGCACTACCCGATAAGTTTGAAGCTTGGGTTAAAGGATCAACATTAGTGATCAACCCTCCAGCACAAACTGATAGGTATGTACTTAATTTATCTACCATTTAGCCAAAACTCTTATTTATAACATTAGAACCTTTTGATATTACAGTAGATAAAAGAGAATCTTTACTATCTACAACAAGTCTTCTCATAGACTTAATACCTACTTTAAACTTGTCCTTGTGTAGCTGTGCTGATTGTTCATTAGATCTGAAGTGCATAAGGTACATCATAGCACCATCAATAATAACATGTTTAAATCTATCAGGTATTATACATACATCAGTACTAGTAACTAAATCATTTGGGAACTTCCAGTATTTATACTCAATAACATAAGCTACGTCAGGCACTGGAGTAACACCAAACTTTTCTTCTTGTGTCTTATAAATATTTAAAGGTTTAGTATAGCCAGCTGTACCAGAAGTATCATCATCAGCTCTACGTGTTGATAAATACTGTTCATACGATAATGGTTTTAAAACGCCTGGATCTGTTGTATTAGTGTTGTTTAAATAAAAAGATTCCCAATCAGCTTTTGAATAGTCTGACGGGAAATCGTAAGTCTTCGTACCTACTGCTAGTGTTTGTTCATAGGTTACTAACGTGAAGGGCCACTCTTGAGCCTCTTGTAATATTTCACGTATAGAAGAATTAATAGAATCTTTTGCTAGTGACTGTACGTTCTTAGTTGTAGTAAAATCAACTTCACTAATCTCAACCTCGTTAAGACGACGAAGTAATTCATTTACTAGATTTATATAAGTCGCCATATTTAATTCCTACGAGATTTTAAATGTATATAAAGGGGCTAACACAAGCCAGCCCCTTTAAGTTATTTATTAAGCTAAGTTATATTTAGCTGTGATCAACGCTTCTGGACGTAAGATCTTGCGTCCGTATAGATGCATACCACGGCAGATGTCAGCGAATGAATCTGGGTCACGATATGTTTCTGTTTTGTTGATTTGTTCTGCAGTTGCTACAGCTGAGTCATGTCCAGCTACGATAGCACCGTAGTTAGCATTTTGGTTAGCTGTACCTGTTGTACCTGCACCAGTACCTACTGAAGGTAAGTTACTTGAAGTATATACACGGAAACCGTGGAAGTTATTCAAGACTAAACCATTACGTAGTCCACCTGATTCACCGAAGTCTGCGTTAAATAGGCGAGAATCTTCATCACGAAGAACTTCCATAAACACAGGATCAATTACAAGCCATCTACCTGCAGTATCTACTTGGTTCTGATCTAACAAACGACCCATACGTGCTATCAACATTGCTGGTGATACGTATGCTGTTGGTAGAGCAGTTGCTCCTGGTAAACGTGCTGCAACTGGAATTGCGTGATCTCCAGCTGAAGTTGTAGTAATGTTTCCGAAGTCACCTTTCTTCAGCTTGTTAGCTGCAAGTAATTCGTCTGTACCAGCAGCTGTATTAGCTTTAGTACCATTCACTACGTTGTTTACTGTACCTGCGTTAGCATGTAATGCAGCTTGCTTGTAACCAGTTAAGTAGCCCAATACTTCTTGGTCATGCTGGTCAGCCAAGCGGAAAGCCGCACGGTTTGTAGCAAGATCCATGAAGTTTACATGGGAGTGTGCTTCTTCGATGTCGTCGATTTTAAATGCAAAATAGTTTGCTTTATCTACAACTAGAGAGAAGTCTGCGTCTGCTAAATCTTGAGCAGCAATGGTTGTACCACGAGCATAAGCTGATACGCTTACCTCAGGTTCTTTGATAATTTTAACTGTATCACCTTGTGATGAAATTTCACCAAAGTAATCAGAGTTAGTGATGTCGCCACATACTGTGGACTTGCGGAATGCAAGTTGTACTTTTTTAGAATAAATTACGGAACTAAAGTTACCATTCGGTAAGTTTGTATATCCGCTTGCGACTGCAAATGCCATTATAATTCTCCTTGAATGTTTGGCTTATGATAGAGAGGTAAGTACGAGTTAAAGGTACATACCTCAACTCAGAGAAACTAAACGTAAAGCAAAGAGGCTGATGGTTTTCTAGGGTGCGTTATAATAACAGTCGGCCAACCATTATTTAAACGGGCCTGTACTTAATCAGGTAGTTCTTATTTGTAGTTTAAGTTTTATTGGTTGTAGGCAAGAGAGGTAGTCCACAAGGGAGGCTCTTGTTCCTGCCGATAGTTATACTTCAGATAAACGTAATGTCAACACTTATCGTGCTTTTCCTGAAATATCATAGACAAATTTACCATTACGCATTGCGAGGTTAATGTTGTCTTGGTTTTCTTCAAATTCTTTACTAGACATTCTTGCTACATCAGACTCACGGATTTGTCCATTAGCCTCATCAGCGTCTACTTTAGTCTTCGAAGTTCTACTAACCATAGAAGCAGCAGCCTTTTTACCAGCTTTCTTATCTTCTTTAGTTAATCCTTTGTCGACCTTATAAAGGTCAATAACTCTAACTACAGAACGAGGATCGTCTGCATTTTCATAAACAGCATCTTGAACCCATTTAGGTTGTTCTTCTGCCCAGTCATGAAAACTATCTGATTCACGTATTGTAATAAAATCCGAATGAGATTGTAAGATAGTAGCTTCTGCTGACTTACGCATAGTCTCATTGTTTACTTCATCTAGTTGCTGTAGTCTTGTTTCAGCTT